>ERZ794962.18-NODE-18-length-36721-cov-11.864016_pt1 | contig 36721 bp, 31 predicted proteins | sample MGYA00375739_ERZ794962 | MGnify/ENA primary metagenome ERZ794962 (study PRJEB30138, sample SAMN05968710) | food fermentation metagenome | isolation source: fermented_meat | host: spontaneous_fermented_meat_time_7_first_replicate;spontan... | place: Italy | collected...
ACAGATTCAACTTTATATTATTTCATTTGTCAACTTGACAGGGCCTAGTGCATTCAGCGGTCTTTTTTAATTTTTCTGACGCCAATAATGGCCAAGTGTTATCAACATCATCAAGACGATTATTCCTCTGAGTAACCAAAGACCCAATAGCGCGCCAAACACGATGGTAACTGCAGACACTAATGGCTTTTGGAAAATAAACGCAAACCCTAATATAATAATCAATACTGGCATGCAGTCCAGCTCCTTTTCTTTTTGAAAATTGCATGTTAAATTTAAAGCAATCATATGAAGTGAGGTGTTAGTAGTGCCAGCTATTCCCGATAATCTACTTGCCGCGACCATGGGGCGTAAACTCGCTACGGTTCGTCGTGCGCAAGGCTTGTCCCAACATCAATTAGCCCAGGATATTTGTTCGCAACCGATGATTAGTCATATTGAAAATGGCACTTATATTCCAAACGCCATTTTGTTAGCAAAACTCTGCGAACGGCTTAATATGCCGTTAGAACAAGCGCTGTTAAGTCATTATCCCGAAATTGATCAACAACCCGAATTCAATCAACAAATTAAACAACTGTGCAATGCACACGATTATCGCGGTATGTTAGATTATTTGGATACGACTGGCTTGGCCGAACACCTTGAACTGGCGACCGATTTACAGACCTACTACTACTATCATGGCATCGCAGTATTCCAAGAACTTCATACAACCACGGATAGTTTACGGGAACTACAAATGGCACTCGACTATACGTTTACACCGCGCCAACAAGTTTTAACGCCTACTGAGATTTTGATTCTCAGTAGTATCAGCTTTATTAAGAGTACGCCCCATACTAATCAAACTGACTTCGAACACGTCCTCGCAATTGTGAATACAGGGCGGTTCACGCACTATGACGAGAACATTAATATCTTATTCTACCTGTATAGTCTGGCACTCTATCAAGATCACCACTTTCAAAAAGCTTTTGCCATCGCCAATCAAGGAATTGACTGGCTCAGCAATCATGATTCACACTACATGTTAGCCGACTTATTCTTGCTAGTCGCCAAGACAGCGACTGCGCTCAATGATCCGCAAGCCGCTACGGCAGCTAGTCTGAAAAGCGACACTCTAGCAGAGATCTTCAATCAATCCCGCTATCATTTCTAAAAGGTTAATAAAATCCGGCCCTGTGAATGCTCGTTCTTAGCAATCATTTGGGCTTTTTTAACATCTTCAAAAGAATAAGTCGTTTGAATATCGGCCTTAATCTGCTTGGTCGCTAATAGTTGTAATAGGTATTGATAACCGCCAATCCCGATTGAGCCATTACTGAAATGAAAATCTTACCCTGGCTTGGTGGGTAAGAATTGGGTTGTCGACAACGACAGTATTCTTAGTGAACCATAACTTATAGAGATTAATTGGAGGAGTGCTTGCTGGCCAACTGTGTCGATGACTTTATTGGGCTGACTGTTATTGCTGAATTGTGTGGCTAAATCGGCTTCATAATTCAAAACGCTATCGGCACCTAATTAACGAACAAAAGCCTGATTCTCGGCACTGGCCAAGGCAATCACTGTGGCCCCGGCTAACTTCAATAACTGAATTAAATAGGTGCCAACGCCGCCAGAAGCACCGGTGACTAAAACCGTATCCGTTGATTGAATCTGGAGGACTTTAATTGCGTGGAGCGCTGCGTCGGCACCCCCAACGAGCGTTGTCGCATCTGCTAATGTGACTTGATCAGGTACTTTGAACAACAGTGGCGGAATTTTATTGTTGATAACCTCCTGCGCTGAACCATTCGGCTGCATCCCAATCACCCTTTGCCCGATTAAACTTGAATGTCGTAGTCGGCCGACTTGTTCAACGATTCCACCGAAGCCATAGCCAATCACAATTGGTAATTGAACCGGGCGAATCTCGGTCAGCGCCCCGCTTTCCGTCTGCCAATCATAGGGCAGCACTGGGACGAACTTGTTGCGAATCATCACCGACAACGGCGTCAGCGGGCCTTCTTCAATTGACTTAATCTGGAGGGCTTCAATTCCTTGATAATTCTGTTGAATAATCCCTTGCATATCACTCACACCTTTCTTTTGCCTTACAATACAAGGAAACTCACAAAAATAAAAATAAGAATACGAATATTTGCAAAAAAAATCGACCTAGTCTCACATTAGACTAAGTCGATTTTTTACATATGTTACTCAGAGTATGCAACCTGCGAAACACGCTTCATTTTGCGGCATACCTAGTGATTGAATCTAAAAAAGATGCCCAGTCGCGCTTTGACCGAACATCTGACTTATTTAGAGATAACTTGATAATAGATTTTGTAGATTCTTATATTGGGTAGTTTACCTAAATTTTCATTGGTGATGGTCCCTACAGCGACACTTACATTATTGGAACTCGGTAGCTCGTCATAAACGGCCTTGCCATACGCTAACTTAAACGTTTTAGCAAATTGGTTAACCTGGTTTTGGGCAATCGCCATTGTATTGGGTTCCATAAAAAACAGATTAGTCATTTGCGTATGCTCAGTTTCTAAATAGTCCTGCATATATTTTGCGTTTTTAATATAACCTTTTTCTGAATTCAGAACCACATAATCGTTACCACTCCGATAAATATACCCTTTTACAGTCTTTGCTTCACTTTTAGGTTTTTCATCAGTCAGCGTCATAATACCGTTTTTCGGCGTAACTGTTTTTGTTTTTTCAATCTTTTGTGTGTTTTTTTCATTTGTGGCGTCTTTTTGACATCCTGATGTAAAAGCCATCATAAACAACAATGTTATTGTCAAAAAAATAGCTGATTTCTTCAAATGGTCACCCTCCTACCCGATGCTTGTCACAGTATACACTGCTTACTTAATTCGTACAGATCTAGCGTTGAAAAAGCCCCACCGAATCGGTGGAGCTTTTTCAACAACTTTTTCAATACCAAGCTGGTTTATCACCGTCTGTATTGGGTTTATTCAATCCCAATGAATCGCCGATGGCTTCATTTGGCGATTGAATGAGGCGTACCACCTCTGCAGCAACGCTCTTTCTAGAAACCTCGGTGCCTTTAAAGATATCATGGCGGTGCGTGATTTCATAATCGATTTCATCCTTATCGTCCAACCATGCTGGCCGGATAATTGTATAATCCAACTCGGATGTTGCGATGACTTTTGCTGCCGCTGCATAAGTTGGTAAGTAGCCATCATCTAACATCTGATGATTCCACTTACCATATGCCCCCGGAACTTCATCATAAATCCCCAATGTTGAAATCCAGATTAACCGTTTGACGTTAGTAGCCTTCATAGCGGCCACCACCGCTTTGGCTTGCGCTTCAATATTCCGACCAGCTAGATTGGCGTAAACCACTGAAACGCCCGTCATTGCTTTTTCTAAATCTGCTTGATTACCAGCATCCCCATCAATCACTTGTTCGCGATCGGCGTCTTGAACCGTTAGGCGATTAGCATTGCGTAAGAATAATACCAATTGCGCATCCGTATTCGCTAATAATTGTTGCCGTACTAATTGTGCAATCTGTCCGTGCGCGCCTAAAATCAAAACTTTTGTCATTTATATGCCCCCTATTAATGATTACAAACAAATTGTAGTCGCTTTCGGAATACTTCACAAACAAAAACACTTACTTTTCGTCAATCATTTTAAATTTCTCTCAAATTCATGGCTTTTTCGTCACATTTTATTCATAATTGCTTGTTATTCTTTATACATCAGATGAATTGCTCCCAAGAAACAATCTGACCCACGTGTTTTTTAGATCATTCCTCCCTAAGAATATCTAACACACCCAATGCGTTATAGTTTAACGGTAAAACGAACCAGTCCATTTGAAATTCCTCCCTAGAATCGGTAATGGTTTTTGCGGTTAAGAATGTTTGGTTTCGAAGGCACAATCATTTCTCAACCGCGCTCACTGGTCCATGTGGGTTCAATCCCCACTAACGCGATTTAACACATCCCCATGCAAAAAGGAATCAGCGTCATATGCGCTGATTCCTTTTTTGCCGCTTATTTATCGCGTTTAATTGGGACTAAACGTTTGATGAATAGTGCGGCTGTTAATACCAACATACCTAGCCAACTCCAAACGCTGGTTGATTTCTCACCAGTTTGTGGTAAATGTTGACCATTAGTACTTTGACGATTATTAGCTTGATTCAAGGCTTTTGAGCTAATGGATAATGGTTTTAACGTACCAGGTCCGTGACTACCAAGCTGACCATTGCTTGATCCGCTTTGGCCATTGCCTAAACCTGAACCGTTATTGCCAATACCTGTGCCATCACCGGTACCATTGCCATTATTACCTGTTCCGTTACCGTTACCGTTATTGTTGCCATTGCCTCCAGGATTACCGAGATCGCTGGCAGAAACCAGAATATCAACTGGAACACTCGCTTTTTGATAACCATCATTCTCCGCAAGAATTTGAACAATGATTCGATCACCAGCTTTGAGACCATCAACACGGGCTGCGAATTGACCATTTTCATCAACTGGTACTCTCACTTGAATCCCGTTTGGCAATGTCACCACTGCTGTAAAGTTAGTCCCTTCCGGAATTGGTTTCGTAAATGTCACACTACCCCTCACAGCTTTATCGCCTGCCTTAACAGGATCGACAACGGGTTCTGCGACGTTGTAATTTTCAAGTGGATTCGTTGGATTGGCAGCTGCGACTGTCATTTCAGCAGTTGCACTTTCCTTAGTAAAGGTACCGTTAGTAGCGATAATCTTCACTTGAACTACTTGTCCGGCGGTTAATGCATCCGTTTGAATTATAAAGGTTCCATCAGCTGCGGCATTGCTACTATCGAGACGAACAATTCGGGTCCGTCCATTTGGCATGACCATGATAGCTTCAAAGGTGGTCCCTTCTGGGAAGTCGCCTAATTCAACAGTCCCACTAACCGCTGTTTCGCCCGCTTTTTCAGGGTTCAATGTTGGTGTTGCCACGTCATAATCCTCAATTGGATTCGTCACTGCGGCTTTGTCGACCGTCACGATAATTGGGTCACTCGCTTTTTCGTTGTCACCGTTATGGGCGATGACTTCAACCGTCAACTCGTCGCCTTCTTTAATCCCATCGACTGGCATTGTGAAGTGCCCTTGATCATCAACAGTTGCTGTAATCTTGTCACCATTTGGTAATGTCACGACTGCTTCAAAACTAGTTCCGTCCGGCACTGGTTGCGTCAATGTCACGCTACCGGTGGCCTGCTTGTCGCCTTCCTTAACGGGATCGACAACGGGTTCTGCGACATCATAGTTTTCAAGCGGATTTTCAACGGTTGATGCACCAACTGTGACTGATACATTTTCGCTATCCTTCGTGTAAGTGCTGTTCTTGGCTGTTATTTTAACACTTAAGTCACTATCTGCGGTTAAGCGCCCAGTCACCACTTCGAAATTCCCATTTGCATCAACTGCCGCCGTTTTCTGTGCCCCGTTTGGTAGGGTAACGGTTGCTTCAAACCTTGTTCCGTCTGGAATTGGCGTTGCTAAAGTGACTTGGCCTTTCACGCTCGTTTGATCGGCCGTCACTGGTTCAACGGTTGGTTGATTGACCGTGTAGTTTGCCAACGGATTCGTATCAAGTTGTGGACTAACCGTTTGATAAACAATCGAACTATCTTTAGTAAATGTGCCGTTCGTTGCGACAATCTTCACACCGACTGTTGTCTCTGCAACTAATGTGTTGGTTGCGACTGTAAATTGACCGTCAGCTGCAACGGGTGCCGATGTCGTTGTGCCATCAGCTAGCGTAACAACTGCGGTAAAGGTTGTCCTGTTTGGAATTGGAATCCCAAGGTTCACTTGCCCAGTCACTTGGGTTTCGCCGTCGGTCATTGGATTAACAACGGGTGCGTTCACCGTATAGTTTTCAATTGGATTCGTGGTTGTATCGGCTGCAACAATCACATGGATAGGATTACTTTCTTTTTGATTTGCACCATTATGGGCAATCACGTGGACGATTAATTCATCCCCGGCTGCCAATGTGCCCGTATCAACGGTAAAGGTACCATCTGGGTTGAGCATCCCGGTCTTCATTGAACCATCTGGTAAAGTCACTTCCGCTTCAAAAGTTGTCCCAGCAGGAATCGGTTCTTCCAAGGTCACTTTCCCGGTAACCGCTGTATCGCCCGCCTTCACTGGGTCAACAACTGGTTGTGCAACGCCATAACCTTCTAACGGATTCGTCGGCACAGCCTTGTCAACGGTTACATTCACTGGATCACTATCCTTATCAAAACCGTCGTTATGCGCAACGACTTTGATCGTTAACTTGTCGCCTTCTTTAATCCCAGCCACTGGTACTGTGAACTGCCCTTGATCATCAACAGTTGCTGTAATCTGATCACCATTTGGTAAAGTGACCACCGCTTCAAAAGTGGTGCCATCTGGTACTGGTTTATTGAGAGTCACGTTACCAGTGACAGCTTGATCGCCTTCTTTAATTGGATCAACACTCGGTTTAGCAACCACATAATTTTCAAGTGGATCGGCTCTGCTGACCGTAACGGTCGTTGGATCACTCACTTTTTCATAACCACTATTTTGGGCGGTAATGGTAACTTCTAATACCGCATTGGCTTCTAATGCGCCAGTTGCGACTGTAAAGGTGCCATCTGGCATGACATTTGCCTTCTTAATCGAACCATCCGCCATTTTAACGTTGGCGATAAAAGTTGTTCCGACTGGTGGATTATTGAGGGTAATTTGCCCAGTCACACTTGTATCCGCACTTGTTACTGGATCAACACTTGGTTTCGGTACGGTATAACCATCTAGTGGATCAGTTGCAACTGCCTTGCTAATTGTGATTTCAGTCGTTGGACTTTCTTTTTGATTCATCCCATTTTGGGCAATGACTTTTACTGCAACTTTTTCATCAGCCACCAAAGTCCGGGTTGGCACTTCAAAATCACCGGTTTCAGGAACCGCTACTTCAGCAGTTGTCCCATCTTCATAAGTAACCAATGCCTTGAACGTTGTGTTGGCCGGAATTGGCGTTACCAAGTTCACGTGCCCCTTAACGCTCTTATCGCCTTCCACTGCTGGTGTGACAAGTGGTGCCGGCACATCATAGTTTTCAATTGGGTTGGTTGGTAAGGCATCTGCAACTGTCATTGTTGCTGGTGTACTTTCTTTAGAGAAGGTACCGTTGACCGCTTTGATATGAACTGCCACTTGTGTTCCAGCAACTAATGGGTCGCCGGTTGCCACTGTGAAACTGCCATCTGCATTGACTGCACCGGTGACTTGGCGGCCACCAGGTAAGACTGCAATTGCTTCAAATGTGGTGCCGGCTGGAATTGGTTGACTGAGTGTAACTTGCTCTGTGATATTAGTATCGCCATCACGCGCTTGATCAATCGTTGGCGTTGCCATTTGATAATTTGCTAATGGATCTTCAACTGGTGCCGCTTCAACGTTGAGTTGTACGCCAGCACTGTCTTTGGTATACGAACCGTTAGTTGCGACGACTTTAACCGTTAGTTACCGTTTGCCCGGCAGCTAACTGATCAACACCAGCACTTTTGAATGTCCCATCACTTTCGACAGTCCCTGTTAATTGCGAGCCATCTGGTAAAGTTGCCACCGCTTCAAATGTCGTTCCGAGCGGAATCGGTTGGTTCAGTGTGACTTGCCCTGTGATTTCCGGATCACCTGCCGTTAACGGGGCAACGCTTGGTGTCGCGACGTTATAATCAGCAATTGGATTTTCAATCGGTGCAGCTGTCACCGTTGCGGTTGTGATTGGACTGTCTTTCGTGTAAGTTCCATTAGTCGCAACCACTTTTGCTGAAATAGTTTGGCCGTCGACTAAACTACCAGTATCCACAACGAAGGTGCCGTCAGCTGCAAGCGGTACGTTTTTGGTGCTACCATCTGGTAACGTGACCACCGCTTCAAATGTTGTCCCATCCGGAATTGGTTGCGTCAAGGTAACTTGACCGGCGACCTGTGTTTGACCGGCCACTGGTTGCGTAATGACTGGGGCAGCAACATCATAATTTTCAATGGGATTAACCGCCGTCGTTGGAAAATTAAGTGTAACAGCTTCGCCTTCTTGCTCAGTTGCCGTTAAAACATCGGCTGAAATCAATGCATTATTGATGGCACCAGCTTTAACAGTCGCACTGGCAACCCCTGGATCACTAACCGTGGTGTGCAAGGTGCCATTCATGGAACCTAAGAGGTTGGCGTTTAAGGCGTTATCTAAAATATCGGACGTCCCATCGGCAATTGCATCAATGATCGCAAATAAATCAGCACTCGCTTGAAGTAATTTAACCGGAATCGCTGCGATTGGGTTCTTAACATCAATCGCGGCAATCGTATCCCGTAATGTATCAAATAGTGCCACATAAGCTTGATGGACGTACTTGCCAAAGCCCTGTGTGAAGTCAACTGAGATGGTTTTACCATCTGGTGACACAGTCGCTGGTAACGTTTCTTGGTAGGCACCTAGGTTCTGAATAGTGCTTAAACTATCAAAGGCTGCCTTAACGGCTGGGATTGCTACAAGTTTATCAACCCCGTCAATCGCCGTCCCTAACGCACCAAAAAGTAAACTAACCCCCGGAATATCGCCTGGTGTAATTGGTAATAGATTAGCGTCAATATCAACAGTTGCACCACCAACCACTTTTCCTTGTAACTCAGCAGGTAAGGCATAAACCAAGACCTTCTTATCCGCGACGCCAACTGATGCCAGCCCGGTCCCAGAATACTTCAATGCTAAATCATAATTGCCTTGCGCGTTCGATGTCATATCTGTTCCTGTCACCGATGTTAGACTCGCGTTGGCTAAAATCGAGATATCGGCTAAGCCAGCTCTAGGCGCTACTTCGCTCGCTTGCACTCGATTTTGATTCATAACAACCACGCTTGCTATCCCCGCGCCGCTATTCAGTAATAAAAGAGCCCCACTACACACATACAAACTTCGTCGCAATAAATGCTTTTGGTTCATCCTACTATTCTTTTCCATTTCATTGCACCCCTTTCATTTGCCCTCAATGTATCGCTTCCAATTATGGTTATCATATTAATATGCTTATAATAACTATATTAACATTGTGAAATAATCGCATTTATCCACATCTTGAAAGGGTTTCAATTGCTCAAAAATATTATTTTTTTTATGCTAATTGTGTACAATAAAAAAAGAGCTACGACAAAAAATTGACTTTTGTCGTAGCTCTTTTTTGAAATTCTATATGGCTCATTCTACTGCGCTAATAATTGTCCAATTCTTGATTTAAATTCAGTTAAGAAACGCGGCGTATCAACTTGTACACAAACCGCCGTCCGCGTTGCTGGATCATCTAGGCGGGCATTATCCCCAATTGTTCGTCCACGTGACGGGCCTTCTATCTCAGTCTTCAAGTTCAATGGGAAAGTCGTGACTAAGCTAGGATCGATTGCAACAGCGACTGCTAGGGGATCATGTAAGGCACAGCCGTGTAAATGGGGAGAAGTGACTTCATAGGCTTTGATATAGTAATCAACCATATCGGCATAAGCTTTGGCTGCTGGTGTACCGAGTGCGCGCCATTCTGCCGTATCGGTGCGTGTAAAAAGTGTGCGCAACGTGACATCAAGGCCCACCATCGTCACCGGCAAACCACTCTTAAAGAGTAAGTCCGCCGCTTCAGGGTCTTGACTGATATTAGCTTCAGCAAATGGAGACACATTACCACAAACTGTTAAGGCGCCACCCATAATCACGATTTGACCAACTTTCTTCAAAGTTGGTAAATCTTTTTGAATCGCTAACGCTAAATTCGTCATCGGGCCAGTTGCCACGATGCTCAAGTCAGCCCCATACGCCTGACAAGCACGTAATATAAAATCAACGGCTGATTCAGTTGCCATTTCCGGATGGGGCTCTGTCAGATGAATCTCACCAACGCCGTCTTGACCATGAATTTCCGCACTAATTGGTAAGACGCTAAAATCATGCGTCGTCGTCGAATGCCCAGCCCCTAAATAAACTGGAATGTCTGGATGACCTAATAAATGTAAAATTTGTTGACTATTCACAACGCTTCGTTCAGTCAAAACGTTGCCGTATTCTGAGGTAATCCCGATTAAATCGACTTCTGATGATCCCAATGCATAAGCAATTGCTAACGCATCATCAATCCCAGTATCTAAATCCAAAATCATTTTTTGTGCCACGCCAAGCCCTCCTCAATAATCATGCAAAATAATGTACACCACAAGTGTACCCCATTATCGGGGACGGGTAAATTAATAACCTAAGGATTAAACTCAAAAAAGACAAGTAGATTATTCTACTCGCCCTTTTCGATGATTCAGTTTAGACCATTGATTTCATGATGCATTAAAATCGTTTGACCATCTGACTGAGTCTTATTTTGGAGCCGATCTAATAACAACTTAGCAGCTGCCAATCCAATCGCTTCTGTTGGCGGTTGAATCGATAGGATTGGCAACTGTCCAAATTGATGTTCATCGGCATAATCATAGTGACCAAATAGTAAATCTTGGCCAATCCGAATACCATTTTCTGATAAATAAGTGAGCGCACCAAAGGCCATACTATCATTGCTGACAAATAAAGCTGTAATACCTTCGGCTAATAATGCTTGGGCACCGCGGTACCCGCTAGTCCGAGAATAGTCACCTTCAAAAACATGTAACTGTCTGTCTGGATAAGCTGCCATCGTCTGTTTAGCACCTGCCAGTCGTTCACGGGCAACATAATCATCCTGATTAGCGGCAATCATCCCAATATTCTGGTGTCCGAGATCAATAATTTGTTGCATCACTTGTGCCACACTTGCGCGATCATCTATTAAAATCGAATCAACATTGCGTAGCTGATTTGGGTTATTAATCGTCACAACCGGAATATCAAGTGCCGCTAGTCGTTCCATTCCTTGCCATTCTTCACCTGCTAAGAAAACAATTAAACCATCAATCGAATGCGCCATTAAATAATCAATTTTTTGATCAATTAACGCTGGTTTGTCACTAAAACCACTCAATAATAAACTATACCCTTGTTGCTCAACGCGTTGTTCTATTCCAGAAACAACTTCCGCGCCAAATCGACTTGAAATACTATTCATCAATAAACCAATTGAAAAACTTTGATTGTTCTTCAATCCTTTAGCGATAATATTTTGTTTGTAATCGAGTTGCTCAATGGCCGCTGCAATCTTGGCTTGATTAGCTGCTTTAAGCTGTTGCCCATTCAGATACCGTGAAACAGTTCCGACCGAGACTCCGGCCAATTCAGCGACTTCTCTAACAGATGACATTCTTATTCCCCGCTTATATCGATAAAGTGATTTTCTCCGCTAAATCAGCAACCATAATAGTCGCTGCTTGCGCACGTTTCACCTGATTATCAATATCCATGTAATTAAAATCAGCAGCAGGTAGTTCGAAAGTAATGCTCTTTTCTTCACCTGGTTGGAAGGCATTCTTTTGGAAAGCTTTTAACAGCTTCGTTCGTTGAATAACTGCTCCACCAGTTAATTTGACAAATAATAAACTACTTTCTTGACCTACAAACTGTCCGTTATTTTTTACTTTAACAGTTACAACTAGTTTGTCAACCATTTGCTTAACCGCTAATTGTCGATAATCAAATTGGTCGTAACTAAGTCCGTAACCAAATGGATATAACGGTTGGCCAACCTCATCATAGTAATCATCTTGTTTAGCAGCATCGCGTTGATAGTAGTAAACCGGTAGTTGCTGGGTATTGCGCGGGTAAGACACACTCAACTTACCACTTGGATTATTAAGTCCCACTAAAGTTTCAGCAATTGCGCGACCACCTTGTTGACCAGGAAACCAAGCAATCAATACAGCATCTGCAAGTTCATTTACCAGTGTTAAATCGTATGGCCGGCCTTGCACCATGACACATGCAATTGGCTTGCCTAGTGCTTTCAATTGCTTGAGCAGCACTTCTTGTTGGCCCCCAGACTAAGTAATGCGACATCAACATTTTCACCAGAATCCATGTTGATGCCTTTTGAACTCACTGCCCCGTTACTTAGGAAGGCCATATCAAAATTACGTGCACTGGAACCACCTAATACAGGGATGATTAAATCGGCATCGCGCGCAAGCTCAACTACTTTGGCAATTGTCTCTTCTTGATGAATTGAATTACGCACCTCACAGCCTAATGCATACACGACTTCCGACTCGGGAAACATTTCTTGAATCGCTTGATAAATTGTTTGCGCTTGACGCGCTGAACTTTGTGCTGCTGTATAATCCCCCAAGAGATTATATAATTCATCAGCATTGGGGCCAATCACCGCAATCTTTTGCGGCTGATTCCGGATTGGTAAAAGCCCTTTGTTCTTAACAAGCGTCATGCTTTCACGTGCCACTTGCAGATTCAGCGCATCAGATTTTTCAAGTAAGGCCGTCAATTGCGCATTCGGGGCTTGTACATAGGGTTGTTCAAACAGACCCAACAGGAATTTCAACGCTAGTACTCGGCCAGCAGCATTATCTAAGGCAGCTTCGTCTACTAGGCCATTTTCAATGGCTTGATCAAGCGTTAGGAATGTCTGATCCCATAAACTTAGATCGACACCTGCATTTAAGGCTGCCGCCGCAGCTTCTGGTTGTGTTTCAAAGATTCCTGATAACCGATCAAGCGCAACACCATCTGCCATCACAATCCCTTGAAACCCATTTACATCCCGTAAATCTTGAGTCAACAACGGCTGATTGATATGACACGGTACCCCATCCACATCGTTATAAGCAGCCATCACACCTGCCGCATTCTTGACACTACTCAAAAGGGGTTCATAGACGTCTGAAAATTCACGTTGGCCAATTGTGACGGTGCCTGAATTATGGCCACCCAATGCTTCACCTTGCGCAATACAGTGTTTCAATACAACACCAATGGCATCAGTCGTTCGCGGTTTAGCAGGTTGGTCTAAGAAAGCAACATCACTTTGAATTAAATCCCCTTGAAAACCCGCCACAACGGCTTCACTCATTCGCGCCGCTAAAATGGGATCTTCACCAAAACATTCTTCTGAACGGCCCCAACGTGGATCTTTGACCAAATCAAGCGTCGAAACAAGCGCTAGGTTAACGCCTTTAAGCGCTAGTTCTTGTGCCATCAAATGCGATGATTGCTGCATTAACCGCGTATTAAACATATTGCCGCGGCCAATATTAGTTGGATACGAGATTCCTTCAAGCCCTTGATGGCCATGAGGACATTCTTCAACAATTAATGCTGGAATCCCCCAGCGTGAATGCGCCATGACATATTCTTGAACTTTATTAGCAACTCGCCAACTATCCTGTGCACGAACGCCATTTTCAAAGTTCACTTTTGACCATGGATCTGCGCGAAATAAACCATAAAGTGCACCGACACCGCCGCCCCATTCAACATGCGCCTTGAATTTTTCTGTAAACGTTAATGACTGAGAATCTTCGAAAGTTTCCCATCCATAAAGATGTTGATTCACTTGACCAATTTTTTCCTGCGTACTCATGCGTGAAAGTAAATCAGTGACCCGCTCACGAATGGTCAGCGCTGCGTCTTGATATGGATACTGCATTTCAAAAACCTCATTCCTCAGTTAATACTTTGTTACTTGCAATGACAAATGGTAAGAATAAAAAGACATCTAAACCAATTAATAAGATGGTTAAAATCGCTGCTCGGTAATCACCGCCAGTTGCCAAGAAAGATTGAATAACAGGCGGTGTAATCCATGGTGCAGCCGCTACCGTTTTACTAATCAAACCTAAGCTTGTTGCAAAATAAGCAATCACTAAATTGATTGATGGAATGATGGCACATGGAATCATGAAAATTGGGTTCATAACAACTGGTAACCCGAACATAACAGGTTCTGTAATATTGAAGAAACAAGTTGTTAACCCTAATTTAGCAACTTGCCGTTGATCTTTCCGCCGTGAAGCCCATAAGATGGCACTCACTAACGGTAAAATACAGCCGCCCCCACCAATCAAGCCGAACGCATTTGTAAAAGGTTCTGTAATAATATTTGGAATCGCATGTCCTGCTGAAAAAGCCGCCATATTTTCTTGAATGGCTTGTAGCAATGGTGCTTGGCGAACTGGTGCTAAAATGCTAGAACCATGCATCTCGAAGACCCATAAGAAATCTGAGAAGAATTGTAAGAATAACGTTCCCGGTACAGATAATACAAACGATTTTAGTGGCGTTTGAATCGCAAGGTCGATTAATTGAGGGACATTCAACCCGGTTGTCACATTTAAAATAAATACAAAAATAGCAAAAATCAAAACAACCAAGACTTCTGGGACTAATGAATTAAACGAGGTTGCAACTGCTGGTGGCACGCCTTCTGGCATCTTGATTCGTATTTTTTCAAACTTTGTAAAACGAATGAATAACTCCGTACTAATCAATGCCGCTAACATCGCTGTTGCAAGTCCTGATGACGAGGTTAAACTTTGCAAGAAAACGCCTGTTGCTTCCGCCGTTTTCCCATTTGCTAAAGTGACGGAACTCGTCACAGGCATCAAAATAAACATTGTTGCCAAACTTAAAATACCAGCATGAACTGCACTAAATGCAGGATCGTTCACTTTCCCAGAGCGAACATAATGCGTTGCTAAATTAGCACCGATGTTATAACAGACCACAATTGATAAAATACTCATCGTCCCATTATTCACAATTGTTGCTAGATCAGCTAATCCGCTTAAATCAACAATCTTTTGAACAGCGGCGTTTGAGAAAATTAGCGCATTTAATAAAACCATAAGCGAGGCCGCCATAACAAGTGGCATTGTCACAATGAAGCTATCCCGAATTGCAATTAGATACCGCTAATTATTGAGTTTAGAAACAAACGGTAACATCTTTTCTGACAGTTTATCTACGAATTTCACAGTCATTTCTCCCTTTATTGAATAGAATTGAACCGGTTCAATTTCATATAATAGCACGCGATTATCATTTTGACAATAGCGCTTACAAATATAACCTAAAAAAGATTGAGTCCTCCTCATGAACAACTCAATCTTTAAACCATTGACAAAGGCCACCTATTCCTAGGTGGCCTTCTAATTAATTTCGCATATTAAATTCTTACATAATGTCAGGTAGCCAGTCACTAATTGGCTACGCACACTAGCATCGAATGGCTAGTGGAGATGACGTGTGATTCACGTCGCTTTTATTTTTGGGTTAATTCAATTATGTCTAAATTCTTGTGTTTCTAAATATCTTCTCGTTTAAACAGCGTAAGCCGCCTCTTTACACTACTTGTAACTCCATGGTTACTCCAGTTGATTAAAGTCTTCAAATAATACTTGATACTACAGTGATAAGTGCTGATTAACTTTCCTAAGTATACCATATTTTCAGTTCGAACACAAAATGACCATAATCTTTCTGAAAAGAGGCTTTCTATTTGACCAAAATTGACCTTTGCTGTAAAATTCAATTTATAGACTACAGAGTGATTCTACTCTGGCTTATATAAGGAGGCAATTCAATGTTAGTACCGACAGTTATCGAACAAACATCTCGTGGCGAACGTGCTTACGATATTTACTCTCGTTTACTAAAAGACCGGATTATCATGTTATCTGGTGAAGTGAACGACCAAATGGCTAACACAATCATTGCGCAATTATTATTCTTGGACGCGCAAGATTCAGATAAGGACATCTCAATCTACATTAACTCACCTGGTGGTTCTGTGACCGCAGGGTTAGCCATCATGGATACGATGAACTTCATCAAGTCTGATGTCCAAACAATCGCAATGGGGATGGCTGCTTCTATGGCCAGTGTTTTACTTTCAGCTGGGACAAAGGGCAAACGTTTTGCATTGCCTAACTCAACTGTCTTGATTCACCAACCTTTAGGTGGTGCACAAGGCCAACAAACTGAAATTGAAATCGCAGCGCGCGAAATTTTGAAGACTCGGAAACGTTTAAACCAAATTTTGGCAGACAACTTAGGCCAAACCTTCGAAAAATTACAAGCTGACACTGATCGTGATAACTACATGACAGCGCAAGAAGCAAAAGATTACGGTTTGATTGACGATATTATGGTCAACCAACCAAAATAGAGTAGATAATAAACCGGTTCTCTTCTGAGGATTAGTAAAAAAAAGGGCTAGATCAAGTTGATCTAGCCCTTTTTTTATACCAAATTTGTTATACTGGCAGTATCTTAAAGGAGGGTCTTCCATGGATATTAGTGTGATTAAAAGCGAGAATGTGACAACCACCGGCGGTATTACAATTGGTCAGCCAGATGCACCATTAACATCAATTGAATTTATCAACGCCGCTTGTCCTTATTGCCGCAAGTGGTTTTTAAAATCCGAAGAAACGATGACTGAAGCAGTCAAAGCTGGTCGGCTAAAACGTATTATCAAACCTTTTGGTAAGGATAAAGAGGATCTACAACTGGGGAATTTAGCCCATACCTATTTACCTTTTGATCAACCCGAAATAGTGCTGCAAACACTATCATTCTTGTTTACGCATCAAAAAACATGGCGTAATGATCTGACACCAGATGAATTTAAAAAATACATCGATCAAAATCTCAAATTAACGCCACAAGATAATGCAGAAAATTTAGCCGCAATTATTGCTGAAGCCGATCGTGCCAATATTAAATTCGTCCCGACCATCATTATTGGTGACCATATCTTTGATGAATCAATTGATATGACTGACTTAAGTCAACTACTAAAATAAAAAACAGGTGCCCCCCCTCGGGGCACCTGTTTTTGTATGTACGATAAAGGGTTCCAAAAAATTCAATTTACCATCAAATCTTTTGGAACCCTTTATCCGTCATTTTATGAAAAACGTGCATTATCCATTTGAATCGCATTCAAATGATGTTCAACTTCATTCATTTCTTGACGTAATTCATGATACTTATCGCTTGATAAATCGAGATAGTTTGTGCAAGCACCAACCCGTTCGTAGATTTCTTCTTTTTGACTTTCTGCTTTTTCAGTTAAGGTAACGTCAACTCGGCGTTCATCGTCTGATGCACGATTCCGGCTTACCCAACCATCAGCTTCTAACCGTTTCAAAAGCGGTGTTAGTGTCCCACTATCAAGTTCTAAATGGTGCCCTAATTCTTTCACTGACATCTTGCCATGTTCCCACAATGCAAGCATTGCGATGAATTGTGGATATGTTAATCCGTAAGGTTTTAATACCTTACCGTAGAAGTGATTGTAAGCCTTTTGTGCGCGGTAAATCGAAAAACAGAGTTGTTCATCTAATAATACTGGTTTAACCATATAATTTCCCTCCATAAAATGTCCTTCAGGTATTGTACTTAATTATATTGTACAAGTCAAATATTGTGCACTACCTATTTATTTTGCCCCTTATCCATTCCCCTGTTGGTGGGCTTCGGCAAGTTGATTCAATTTTCTGAGCCGGTGATTAATCCCCGACTTCGAAATTGCCCCACTCGGCATTTTTTCCCCAAGTTCCTTCAACGTAATATCTGGAAATTCCAAACGGAGTAGCGCAATCTCACGCAACTTCGCCGGTAAATTATCTAGTCCGACGGTGTCGCGCAAGTATTCGATATTTTCGATTTGTTTTGTAGCAGCATCAATTGTCTTATTCATATTTGCGGTTTCACAATTGACTAAGCGATTAACCGAATTACGCATATCCCGCACAATCCGAATGTCTTCAAACTTCAACATCGCGTTGGTAGCACCAATCACTTGTAGAAAATCAGCAATTTTTTCAGCCTCTTTCAGATAAGTGATGTACCCACTCCGTCGGAAAGTCGTTTTGGCATTTAAGCCAAAACGATTCATCATGCGCGCAATATCTTGATTATGCTCTTCGTACAATGAATAGATTTCCAGATGGTACCGGCTTGTTTCAGGATTATTCACTGAGCCACCGGCTAGAAAAGCGCCCCGCAAATAAGAACGGACGCGCTGATCTTCATTAATGACATCTTCTGACACCTTTGTATGAATGGCAAAACCGTCCTCCTCAACAATATCAAGGTCTTTTAAAACGGTATTGGTATCATACTTTAAGCGCACGATGTATTGATTATTCTTTTTTAACTTCATTTTGCGACGTACTAGTAATTCGGATTCAACTTGATAATTTTGTTTCAATAAACTATAAATCCGGCGAGCAATCGCCGGATTCTCAGTTTGAACGTTTAAAACAAATTGGTGATTCATCAAGCTCAGTGACCCATTCATCCGAATTAAAGCGGCTAATTCCGCTCGTGCATGTTCAGGATGCACTTCAAGTTGCGTCAGTTCTTTCTTCACTTCACTTGCATATGAGGCCACGATTATTCACCTCGCTTAGCTGTATTGACCTGGAAAGCAAGATTCATAATTTCACTCGCTACTTTTTGTCCATTATGGAACACACCATGATCTTTCAACTTCAAAAAGTTATCGGAAATCACTCGACAACCCAATCCTCGTAAGCCATCAAAATCATGTTCAACCGGCCAGAGAATTTCGTCGTACTTTTGATGATCCAAATAGTTTTCAGGGACTTGTGCGGTATTAACCAAAACCGTGTCCACGAAGTTCTGACCAAGATGATCATTCAACACGCGGACGTGATCGGCATCGGTAAAGTGTTCCGTTTCCCCTTTTTGCGTCATGATATTACAAATGTAAATCACTTCCGCCTTAGTTTGCTTGACTGCCGCACCTAAGTTTTTAATCATTAGATTCGGTAAAATACTGGTAAACAAACTGCCGGGTCCTAAGACAACCACATCGGCAGCCAAAATCGCATCAACCACTTGTTGAACGGCTTCGGGTGCTGCAGTATCATCTTGATCCGTTTTTGAGACCCAAACACGCTTAATCTGCTTGCGTGCTGCAGTAATCTCAGATTCCCCTGTTAACTGGGTGCCGTCTTTAAATTCAGCATTCAACGACAGCGCAACATTGGCCGCAGGATAAATATGACCGTCAACCGCCATCATTTCTGATAACCGTTGAACAGCATCAAAAATACCTGATTCCATTTCAGATAACGCCGCAATAATTAAATTACCAATCGCATGCCCTGAGAAAAAGGCATCGTGTGATTTAAAGCGGTATTGGAAAATATCGAGCGTTAACTGTGGTAAATCTGACAAGGCGACTAATACATTCCGAATATCACCAGGTGGTACCACGTTAATGTAATCGCGAATAACGCCGGATGAACCGCCATCGTCGGCAACCGTGACAATTGCCGTAGCATCCGCATTCTGTTCACGGAGACTCTTTAAGATAACGGGTAGTCCAGTGCCGCCACCAATCACAACGACTTTTGGTCGTCGCCCTTTAATGACCCGGATAATCCGATTAGTAGCTGTCATGACCGGTTAACCGTTTCCTTGCGTTTCTTCATATCCCGGTGGGTCACGTCAACCGGATAATCGAACGATAAATCATCAGCCAATCGTTGGGCAAGCGCTACTGAACGGTGTTGCCCGCCGGTACAGCCAATCGCAATTGTCACACTTGTTTTGCCTTCCTTGAGATAACCTGGCATGATGTCTTTTAACAGCCCACTAAATTGTTCGTAGAACTTTTCAGTCGCTGGCTGCGCCATTACATAGTCTCTAACCGGTTGGTCTAAACCGTTTAATTCCTTAAATTCTGGCACATAGTATGGGTTCGGTAAGAAACGGACATCCATAACGATATCCGCATCAATTGGTAAACCGTATTTAAATCCAAATGACATCACTTCAATATGGAATGACGGATTATCTGACGTCTTGAAGACATGAAAAATCTTTTCTCTTAATTGTCGTGGTGACATGGTTGAAGTATCCACCACCATCTGTGCTCGATTGCGAATTTCAGTTAACAGGCGCCGTTCTTTTTGAATACCGTCCATTAAACGCCCCTCCATCGCTAGTGGGTGGGAACGGCGTGTTTCCTTGTATCGCGAAACCAATTCCTCATCTGATGCATCCAAGAAGAGAATCTTAGTCGTCACGAATTGGGTATTATCAAGGCTAGCAAGCATTTCAATGATCTCATCGTAAAAAGCACGTGAGCGCAAATCAATCACTAATGCAATCTTAGTCACTTTGCCGGACTCCTTAACCAATTCCCAAAACTTAGGTAGCAATGTCGGTGGCATATTGTCGACACAAAAATAACCTAGATCTTCAAAACTTTGCATGGCAACGGTTTTCCCGGCACCACTCATCCCTGTAATCACTACTAAGTTCAATGTATCTGTCATCAGACCACCCCTTAAGTTTTCGCTTTTATCATTGTAACATTCCTGGTGTGTCATTTAAAGCTGTCGAAACTCTCGACACGTGTTATTTAATGCTATTAAACCGAGTTCATTCCTAATGTCTAGGCATTTGAAAGAGCTTATTTTTTCTATAAAAAAAAATTGCAGAACAATCAAATTGTTCCGCAATCATTAAATTTAGAGACTATAAACGTCTTGCAAATGCGATGATGATGGCATTAATCCCAAAGAAAGCAAAGTAAAAACCAACTAGGGTCACCATCGTTACGGCAGTCACCACTGGATCCATTAACAATAAGATCCCAACGATTACGCCTAAGATATTCAGAATCATCGAAACGATGTATAGGCCTGTGTTAAATTGCTTGAGATGGCCGACATTCAATAATGCCACAATTGAATCGAACAAGAACCAGAATGCAAAGATATAACCTAAAGCAGCCACTCCAGCTGGAATATTCAAGATAAACAAAATTCCCAAAATGACATCGACAATGGCATCGACCAACATTAACGTTGCGCGCATCCCTGTCTCTTGACGTAACCGACTATATGCACTGATTTTGGCAATTCCCCGAATAATCGCCGCAATCGCAATCACGATTACCAAACCAGATAATGTCTTACCTGGTTGATTAAACAAGCAATATGCAACGATTAAGAAAATAATCCCCATCATAAATTCTGACCAATCAAAGTGCCATTCATTTTTTCTAAACATTCCCAATCACCTCTCGTTGTTAATACCTTTATGATACTTTTTTTACGGACAATCTACAACTAAATTTGACAAAACAAAAAGTGGGCGGTTAAGACAGCAATCATTCTGTCTTAACCGCCCGCTTTTTAAACACATTCTATCAACCATCTTCTGGTTAATCCTGAGCGGCAATTGTGCGTGCTGTATCGCGTTCTAAAACAGGTTTTAAATATTGGCCTGTATAGCTTTCACTGACGTTGGCAATTTCTTCTGGCGTACCGGTCGCGACAATTGTCCCGCCTTTATCGCCGCCTTCTGGTCCTAAGTCAATGATGTGATCGGCAGTCTTAATAACATCTAAGTTATGTTCAATCACTAAGATCGTGTTACCTTCTTCAACTAACCGTTCCAAAACGCCCAACAAGCGCTTGATATCGTCGGTATGCAAGCCAGTCGTTGGTTCATCGAGGATGTATAAATTCTTACCCGTTGATTGTTTCTGTAATTCAGAGGCCAACTTCATCCGTTGGGCTTCTCCACCCGATAAGGTTGTGGCAGACTGGCCCAATGTGACGTAGCCTAAGCCGACATCCACAATCGTTTGTAACTTGCGGGCAATCTTGGGAATGTTTGCGAAGAAGACTGTGGCTTCACCGACCGTCATGTCTAAGATTTCGGCAATGTTCTTGCCCTTATAGACGACTTCCAAGGTTTCTGAATTATAGCGACTGCCATGACAGACTTCACACGGCACATACACGTCTGGTAAGAAATTCATTTCAATCTTGATAATGCCGTCACCCTTGCAGGCTTCACAGCGGCCACCTTTAACGTTAAAACTAAAACGGCCTTTTTTATAACCGCGTAGTTTGGCTTCATTGGTTTGCGCAAACAAATCACGAATATTGTCAAAGACGCCGGTGTACGTTGCTGGATTACTCCGCGGTGTCCGACCAATTGGACTTTGATCAATATTAATCAGTTTTTCAAGATTCTGATAACCTGTAATTGTTTTATATTGACCTGGTTTTGCTGAGTTACGGTTCATCTTTTGTGCCAAAGCTTTTTTCAAAATCGTATTGACTAAGGTTGACTTGCCTGAACCTGAAACACCAGTAACCGCGACAAATTCACCTAATGGGAAATCAACCGTCAGATTCTTCAAGTTATTTTCAGCCGCACCGGTCACGCGAATCTTCTTGCCATTGCCTTGACGCCGTTCTAGCGGTACTGGAATATATTCGGAACCGGCTAAATAACGGCCCGTCAATGATTTCGGATTATGTTCGACTTCAGTTGGGGTCCCAGCGGCCATCACTTCACCACCGAGTTCACCAGCGCCGGGCCCGATATCGATCAGGTAATCAGCCGCGCGCATTGTATCTTCATCATGTTCAACAACAATTAATGTATTGCCTAAGTCGCGCATCTTCTTCAGTGACCCGATCAAACGGTCATTATCACGTTGATGCAAACCAATTGACGGTTCATCGAGGATGTAGAGCACGCCAGATAAGTTCGAACCAATTTGCGTGGCTAAACGAATCCGTTGGGCTTCCCCACCAGAAAGGGTCCCGGCTGACCGACTGAGCGTTAAATAATCCAGACCGACGTTAATCAAGAAAGTTAACCGATCATGCACTTCTTTCAAGATTGGTTTGGCAACCACACTGTCTTTTTCAGAAAGTTCAAGTTGATCGAAGAATGGTAAAGCTTCTTTGATGGCGTTGTCTGAAACGGCAGCGATATCTTGGCCGCCCACTTTAACAGCCAAAGCTTGTCGATTTAAACGAGCACCATGACAGGTTTGACACGTTAATTCAGTCATATACGTCCGCATTTGCGTCCGTGTGAAATCACTATTGGTTTCACGATAACGGCGGTCAATATTGGCTAATACACCTTCAAACGGCACGTCCACATCACGCACACCACCGAAATCATTTTCATAATGGAAGTGGAAGTTCTTACCCTGAGAACCATTTAAGATAATGCCTTTTTGGCGTGGTGTTAATTTGCTAAATGGTCGATCCATGTCAATTTTAAATGACTTGCAAGCTTGTTCGAGCATCTGTGGATAATATTGAGAGCTAATTGGATTCCAAGGCGCAATGGCTCCTTCGCGCAATGGCTTGCTGGTATCAGGAATCACTAAATCCATATCGACTTCTAGCTTAACCCCTAAACCATCACAGTCTGGGCAGGCCCCAAACGGTGCGTTGAACGAGAACAAACGGGGTTCTAACGCGCCCACCGTAAAGCCACAGATTGGGCAGGCATAGTGTTCTGAGAAAAGTAGTTGTTCGCCACCGATGATATCGGCAGTCGCATACCCTTCTGATAAGCGCAGAGCCGCTTCGAACGAGTCAAATAAACGGGACCGGACACCGTCTTTGACGACGATTCGATCCACCACGATATTAATGTCGTGTTTTTTATTCTTATCCAATTCGATATCGGCACTAACGTCCATGACTTCACTATCGACTTGAACACGGACATAGCCTTCTCGTTGGATTTTTTCAAATACTTTTTTATGTTGCCCTTTTTTGCCACGAATAATCGGTGACATCACCTGGAGTTTCGTCTTCTCAGGTAACGCTAAGACACGATCAACCATCTGTTCAACGGATTGACTACTAATTTCAGTCCCATCGTTCGGACAGATTGGATGACCGACCCGCGCCCATAAAAGCCGGAGATAATCATTAATTTCCGTGACTGTCCCGACTGTCGAACGCGGATTTTTAGACGTTGTTTTTTGGTCGATCGAAATCGCAGGACTGAGCCCATCAATTGAATCAACATCCGGTTTATCCATCTGGCCTAAGAATTGGCGCGCATAAGCCGATAAACTCTCGACGTAGCGCCGTTGTCCTTCGGCATATAATGTATCAAACGCTAACGAACTCTTCCCAGAGCCCGACAATCCCGTCACAACCACCAGTTTATCCCGTGGAATTGTAACATCAATATCTTTTAAATTATGCGCTCTTGCGCCATGAATGACGATCTTATCATTTGCCATGCTTTACCTCTTTTAATCAATTTCACTCTTAATCTCTAAGATGGTATCCCGTAACGTAGCTGCCTGTTCGAAGTCCAGTTTCTTGGCCGCATTCCGCATTTGTTCAGATAACCGTTCTACCATTTCTAGTTTTTCAGCTTTCGACATACTATCGAAATCAATCTCGTTGGTCATCTTGACTTCTTCAGGGTGTTCGACTGATTGAACAACCGAAATCGCATCCCGAACTGGTTTGATAATCGTCTTCGGCGTCATGTGATGTGCTTCGTTGTAGGCTTCTTGAATCGAACGCCGCCGCTTGGTTTCATCCATTGCATTGCGCATCGAATCGGTAATCTTATCGGCATACAAAAGGACTTGCCCGTTTTGATTCCGAGAAGCACGGCCGATTGTTTGAATCAATGAGCGCTCGCTCCGCAAGAAACCTTCTTTATCGGCATCCAAAATCGCCACTAACGAGACTTCAGGGACGTCAATCCCTTCCCGCAACAAGTTAATCCCAATTAAGACGTCAAACTTACCAAGCCGTAAATCACGGATAATTTCCGTTCGTTCCAAAGTCTTGATATCACTATGCAAGTAACGGACTTTAATCCCCAGTTCTTTGAGATAGTCAGTTAAATCTTCCGCCATCTTCTTGGTTAACGTTGTAATAAAGACACGTTCGTTCTTTTCAATCCGATCATTAATTTCGCCGACCAAATCATCAATCTGGCCCATAATCGGCCGGACCTCAATATTCGGATCTAACAAGCCAGTTGGTCGAATAATCTGATCGACCTGAATATCGGTTTGTTCAGCTTCATAAGGGCCTGGAGTCGCAGAAACGTACATGATTTCATTGACGTGTTCTTCGAATTCAGGTAGCGTCAAAGGCCGATTATCAAGCGCACTTGGTAATCGGAACCCATAATCGATTAACATTTGCTTCCGGGCACGATCCCCGTTATACATCCCGCGAATTTGCGGCATCGTTACATGGGATTCATCAATCATCATGATTGAATCTTTCGGGAAGAAATCGAGCAACGTATAAGGTGGTTCCCCCGCCGCACGATCCTCCATGTGCCGTGAATAGTTTTCGATCCCCGAGCAATAGCCCATTTCTTGCATCATCTCAAGATCGTAATTCGTTCGTTGTTCCAAACGTTGGGCTTCCAACAACTTGCCGTCCGCCTTCAATTCCGTTAGTCGGCCTTCTAATTCAGCCTTGATACTCTTAATGGCTTTTTCCATCTTTTCTTCACTAGTCATGAAATGCGTTGCTGGGAAAATCGCAACATGTTCGCGTTCACCAATGACTTCACCGGTTAGCACGTCAACTTCAACGATTCGATCAATCTCATCGCCGAAGAATTCAACCCGCAACGCATGATCATCACGTGAAGCCGGGAAAATCTCGACCACGTCACCACGGACGCGGAAACGGCCCCGTTGGAAATCAATGTCGTTCCGTTCAAATTGAATATCCACCAATTGACGCAATAAGTCATTGCGCTCAATCTCCATCCCTGGCCGTAACGAAAGGACGTGATCTTGATATTCATTCGGATCACCTAAGCCGAAAATACATGAAACCGACGCAACCACAATCACATCGTTGCGTTCCAACAGCGCACTGGTTGCTGAATGCCGTAGTTTGTCGATTTCGTCGTTAATACTCGAATCTTTTTCGATGTAGGTATCACTTGAAGGCACATAAGCTTCTGGTTGGTAATAATCGTAGTAACTGACAAAATATTCTACCGCGTTATTCGGGAAAAATTGCTTAAACTCGGCATAGAGCTGGCCTGCCAAAGTCTTATTATGCGAAATGATCAATGTTGGTTTGTTTAAATTCTTGATGACGTTCGACATCGTAAAGGTCTTCCCGGTCCCAGTCGCCCCCATCAAGACTTGTGCTTTTGCACCCGCCTCGAAGTTCTTAGTTAACGTTTCAATTGCCGCTGGTTGGTCCCCAGCTGGTTCATAGGGCGCCACTAAATCAAATTGGTTATCATTCTGTCGTTCAATCATCAAAAGCCTCCATTACCATTTGCTAGCGATAAAAGAAGACGCCGGGTAGAAGTTGCCCTCCACCATAACGTCTACTTACCGATTTTATAAAGAATAATATTCCTTGTCCTTTAAGTCATTCACTATTCTACCACACCGAACATACTTTCGCCAGAGTGCTGATTAAAAAGTGCGTCATTAAGCGGTTATCCTTTGAGGATTAGCCTAACCAGACGGATTAGCGACGCAGTCGATGATGCGGCTGGTGTAGCTAACCGGAAAAGGATGCTTAATGAAAGCACGTTTCAACTAAAGTGTGGAAACGTGCTGTTGTCAGTAGATTCCTGCGCTTTGCTACACTTGTCAAATCGCCGCTTATAGCGTCAATTCGCCAAGTTAGGCAAATGCTCTGAATCTGAGCGACTGACAACGGCACTCTATTCCGCTAGCGTCTGTCTCACTAATTGGGTTAGCTTCCCTCGATCTGCGAAGTCTTCACTCAGTAAATCTGGCAAGATTTCTTGGATGAAATAACGGGCGCATGCGAGATTTTGGTATTGCATAATCGTTTTTAAACTTTCCGCAAGAATTTCTAGAAAAGCATTCTCAGGATTACCTTTTTCAATTTCACCAAAAGACTCGTAGAGTAAATCAATCTTATCGGCAACGGCTAATAATTGCCCTTCCAAAGTTTCATCTTTTCCTTCACTCAAACGACGTTGATACCGTTCTTGTAAGAAATCTGGAATTTCATTTTTAATGAAGTTAGCGGTTAATGAACTTTCGACATTGGCCAACATCGTCCGCAATTCATGCGTTGCGTATTTGACCGGCGTCTTAATATCGCCGATAAACCGTTCCGTATAATCGTGGTTCAGTGCGCGTTCGTACAGCACTTGCCAATTAATCGTTTGCCCATTTTCTTCTTCAATATCGCCTAATAATTGCGCAATTTCTGCTACTTTAAAGGAGTGCGCTGCAACGGAATGTTCTTGATATTTAAACAATCCTGGTGCGCGATTTAGTGTCTCCAAATTATTCAAACCTTGCAAATATTGATGCATACCCATACCAAACTACCTCCCTTTTCTTACAAAAATAGACCGACTAACGCAGTAGTCCGTCTATTTGCTGTTCTTTATTATAGGTAAGTTATCCTGAAATGTAAAACAGAAGCCCTATCTATTTTACAAGTTCATGAATTGCTTTTTCGAAGTTTGCTAACTTCAAATCAGCTGTTGCGGCATCATCAGCGGATGTCCCCACATAGAATTTCACTTTTGGTTCAGTCCCACTTGGGCGAATCGCAATCCAAGTGCCATCTTCTAAGTGATATTTCAGAACATTAGATGTTGGTAAATTGATGGGTTCAGTATGACCGTCCGCAAAAGTTTCTGTTTGTGTTTGGAAGTCTTCTGCTGAAGCGACTTTGATGCCGGCAAATTCAACTGGGCTTTCTTCACGACATTTAACCATCAAGTCAGCCATTTGTTGTGGGCCATTGACCCCTTCGAAATCAACTGCAGTCGTTTGTTCAGCGAAGTAGCCGTATTCCGCATATAATTCTTGAATGCCATCATACAAAGTCTTACCGTTTGACTTGTAATAAGCTGCAACTTCCGCTAATAAGACCAATGTTTGAATCGCATCTTTATCGCGAACGAATGGTTTCACTAAGTAGCCATAGCTTTCTTCGAAACCAAACATGAAGGTGTTTTCGTCTGTGTCTTCAAAGTGTTGAATTTGTTCAGCGATAAATTTGAAGCCGGTTAAGACATCAATCATCTTCACATTGTAGCTCGCTGCAATCTTCGTTGCCAATTCTGTTGACACGATTGACTTAACAGCCGCTGCATTGGCTGGTAATGTGCCAGCATCTTTACTAGCTTGTAAAATATAACGTAATAAAACAGAAGCGATTTGGTTCCCAGTCATTAATTGGTAACTCCCGTCTGGTTGACGCACAGCGGCGCCCAAACGGTCAGCATCTGGATCAGTCGCAATCAACAAGTCAGCTTGTTGTGCTTTCCCGAGTTCAATCGCCATATCGAATGTTTGTGGGAATTCTGGATTGGGGAATGGTGTCGTTGCAAATTCTGGATCAGCAACGGCTTGTTCAGCGACCATTGTAAATTGTTCAAAGCCTGCTTGACGCAATGCGCGTTCACCAAGCACTTTCCCGGTCCCATGAAGTGGCGTGTAAATCAATGACATGGTCTTGCCGACTGTGTCGACCAATTCTTGATTAATCGTGACTTGCTTAACTTCAGCTAAGTAAGCTTGATCCACATTTTCGCCAATCAAAGTCATTAAGCCGGCTTCGCGCAATGTGCTTTCATCAGCCACTTCAATCGCAAATAAATCGGTTACTTTGCGGATATAACTTGTGATTAAATCGGATTCCTTAGGTGGCATTTGTGCGCCGTCTTCGCCATAAATCTTGTAACCATTGTATTGTTTAGGATTATGACTTGCTGTAATCATGATACCGGCATAGGTATGTAAGTGCCGTACGGTAAATGATAATTCAGGTGTTGGGCGTAAGGCATCAAAAACAAACGTTGGGATTTGATGTTGACCTAAGACCCGTGCTGCTTCGTGCGCAAATGTTTCAGATTGATAACGTGAATCAAAACTGATAGCCACACCGCGTTTTTTAGTCGCTTCTGGTAATGTTTCCATGAATTGAGCGAGGCCTTCTGTGGCTTGACGCACCGTATAAATATTCATGCAGTTGATCCCAGGGCCTAAAATACCACGCATCCCAGCTGTCCCAAATTCCATTGGAACGCTAAATGCTTTTTCTAATGCATCATGGTCGTTTGCCATTTCGTTAAGTGCTTTTTTTAAAGGTAAATCCATTTCTGTTTGATTATTCCAAATTGCATAATTATCTTGCCAGCTCATTGTGTAACCCCCGCATTTTAGTCTAAAAGCTAGTTCTAAGTATACCATAATCAACCGCTTTCCTAAAGCATCGGTTGTACGGTAATGCGCACCAAGCTAATTGTCTGGGTCGATTATTTAATAATGCTTGTCCTTCTAAAAATTAAAATTTTTCCCAAAATAAAAAAACGGCCGACTACAATTTAGTCGACCGCTGGAAATGTGCGTCATAAGCCACATTTTTAGGTTAATCCTCAAAAATAAAATCGTTTCGAACGCACTCTAATCGTGCTTCCTCGAACTGTCTTTTCTGTGTTAATCCTCGGAAGCTAACCGGCTGCCGTCGCACTCTAGATACTTTGTAAATATTTAAATACTTCTTGGCCTGCTATGCCACCGTCTCCGACTGCCGTTGTGATTTGCCGTAAATCTTTTTCGCGGACGTCGCCGATTGCGTAGATGCCTGGAACACTGGTTGCCATGTGGTCATCCGTTTTAATCCAACCGGCATCCGTTAGAATCCCTAGATCACCAAAGGCACTAGTCATTGGTTCAATCCCTACATAGATGAAGACCCCACTTGCAGCAACTTCTTTGGTTTCACCAGTTGCCTTATCAATGTAAGTGACACCTGTCACCTTCTTGTCGTCACCTTCAATAGTTGTCACTTGTGCATTCCAGATGAAGTCCATCTTGTCGTTAGCAAATGCACGATCTTGTAAAATCTTTTGAGCGCGTAGTTCATCACGACGATGAATGACTGTCACCTTGCTGGCTAATTGCGTCAAGTAGAGGCCTTCTTCAATCGCTGAATCGCCCCCACCAATGACCACGACTTCTTTATTCTTAAAGAAGGCACCATCACAGACCGCACAGTATGAGACACCACGGCCGCCGAATTCATCTTCGCCGGGAATGCCAATCTTCTTGTGTTCTGAACCCGTTGCAATGATGATTGAGCGCGCTTCAAAGTCGCCTTCATCCGTGTGCACGAGTTTCATCTCGCCTTGCAGTTCAATCGAGTTAACCGTGCCATAGCCATATTCAGCACCAAATTGAGTAGCGCTGGCATACATCTTTTCGCCTAGTTCAGGGCCAAGGATTGATTTAAAGCCGGGATAATTTTCGACCTCTGCCGTATTATTCATTTGGCCACCGTAAATCCCGCGGTCCAACATTAATACTGATAAATTCGCACGTGAAGCGTATAAAGCAGCGGTCATCCCACCAGGTCCTGCGCCAATCACAATTACATCATAACTTTTAGCCATGTCTGTTATCTCCTTACTTTTGAAAAGTACTCGTTCTTCTTAAAACGTATCTTACCCGTTATGTAAAAAAAAGTCTACCAAACTGTTTTACCAGTTTGATGGACTTGTTAGTTTTAATTCCTGTAGTAATTCAGTGGCTTCGGCATCAAAATCCGAATCGTCACTTTGTAAATAAGCAGTCGCGAGTTCGTAGCTCGCCTGCGTCTGATTTAAAAAGGCATACGCTGTTGCTAAAAAATATTGTAACTCAGGATGACTCTGATAGTTGGCGGTTGGAATTTCTTCCAGAACGGTCGCCGCACCATGATAGTCGCCAACCGATTCCAAACAAATCGCTAATTGGCACACCACAAAGATGTAATCATCTTTGGTCTTAGCCAGCGACTTTGCCCGTTGTAAACACGTTAATGCGCGCGTGTACTGAAATCGTTCAAACGCCTGCATCCCTCTGTCAAAATAAAACTCACAAGTTGGTCTTACAGATACCAAATCGCCCATAAAGTAATCGGTTCTCCTTTAGCCTTTTTCTCAACGCTAATCATCATAACACACTCTGATGATGGGTGCGATACCCATTCAAAATGATGCCGCTTTATTCGTTAAAAAGTTTTAGACTTCATCAAAATCGATTTCAGGTTTACCTGAACGCCGCATTAAATACGCAATTTCAGTCTTAATATCACAATCTTCATACAATACATTATAGATGGCCCGTGTGATTGGCATATCAACAGAACGTTGTTGAGCCAATTCATAGGCTGCTTTACATGTTGCGACCCCTTCGACGACCATCCCCATATTGGCTAGCACATCAGCTAATTTTTGACCTTTACCAAGTGCATTTCCCGCACGCCAGTTTCTTGAGTGAACACTGGTCCCAGTCACGATTAAATCCCCAACACCGGATAATCCGATAAAGGTTAATGGGTTAGCCCCCATGGCAACGCCTAAGCGGGAAATTTCAGCTAAGCCACGCGTCATCAAGGCGGCCTTCGTATTATCTCCATAACCAAGCCCGTTTAAAGCGCCCGCGCCAAGTGCAATGACGTTTTTCAAAGCAGCTCCCATCTCAACACCAACCACATCAGGGTTGGTATATAAGCGGAAATAATCATTCATGAAAATCTCTTGGATCCATTGGGCTTGAATCAAGTCACTTGATGCGGCAGTTAAGGTAGTAATATCTTTTTGTGCGACATCTTCAGCATGACTAGGACCCGATAAAACAACAATCCCATTGCGGTTGGTTTCTGGAATGGCTTCTGTCAAGACTTCTGAAATCCGTTTGTGCGTGCCTTGTTCAAGCCCTTTTGAAGCCGTCACAATCACGGGTTTCACTTTTTTCGCAATCATCACAGGAACAATCTGTTCCGCCACCGCACGAATCGCTTGTGTTGGAATTACAAACAAGACAACGTCAACTTGGTCAAGTGCAACGTTAAGATCAATCGTTGCGTGTAACTGGGGATCAATTTTAAAATCTGGTAAATAATGTGTATTGGTATGCTGTTCATTTATTTCAGCGACTTTTTTAGGATCATTGCCCCACAACTCAACTTGGTGGCCATTTTCCACTAATAAGTTTGCTAAGATGGTCCCCCATGAACCGGCCCCTAAAACTGCAATTTTTACTGTCATCTGATAATTCTCCTTTTAAACAAATCCCTATTTCTGTTCTTTTGCTTGATTGCCGGTTAAATAATCCGGTAACTGACTGTGCTTACGCCGCCAAATCCAAAGACCAATTGCACCAAAGAATAAGACGAGTGAGACAATCTGCGATACCCGCAATGGACCGATGAATAAACTATCAGTCCGCATGCCTTCAATGAAGAACCGGCCAAACGAATACCAAATTAAATAGCTAAATAAGATTTCGCCTTGTTTAAACCAACCAGTTCGATGGCGAATGCTCATGATGATAATAAACCCTAATACATTCCATGCTGATTCATATAAGAATGTCGGCTGACGATACGCACCATCAATTAACATCTGTTGGATCACCCAATCAGGTAAGTGTAACGATTGGAGAAAGTGCAATGTTGTTGGCGCCCCATAGGCTTCTTGGTTCATAAAGTTGCCCCAACGTCCGATTGCTTGTGCGATCATCACGGTTGGTGCCGCAATATCCAACACTAACCAAGGCGATAGTGCATGACGCCGACAATAGATAATGAACACAATGGCAGCTGCAATCAGTCCACCGTAAATCGCGATCCCGCCGTGCCAAATCTGAATAATTTCGCCGGGATTGGCTTGGTAATACGACCATTCAAAAACGACGTAATACAGTCGGGCCCCAATTAAGGCAAATGGTAATGCCCATAAAATTAAATTTAAAATATCATCTTCACTGACATTGCGCCGTTTAGCTTCCTGTAATGCCAATCCAACGGCTAAAACGACCCCAGTTGCGATAATCACACCATACCAGTGGATCTCCAATGCGCCCAATCGTAATGCAATCGGATTTAATGCGCCTAATAGTAGATTCAAATTATTCGCTCCTTTTGTAAATGTGCTTTCATCAAAACGTACTTTTCAAGCTAACTTTCTGCGCTTAGCGTCGTGAAGCAAACAATCGACTGCGTCGCTTATCGCTTCACTGTGCTAATACGCAAAAGTTGGACAAGCTTGAATGCACTCTTATCCGAAACGTGCTCCGTAAGCCATATCCTTCCGGTTACCCCTGAATGTCAAACGATTACTGACGCAATCCTTCGCCATTCTGTGTTAAACCTCAGGATATACCCGGCTTACTGCGCACTCTAAAAAAGACTAGTTTGCATACTGTCTTTCTAACAGTATAGCTCAAACTAGTCATTAGACCTACCATATTTAACGAACTTTTCTGACTTTTAACTATTCTTCTTCATCTGAATTGGCTTCAATTAACTTGCCTAGATTGGCTTCGAAGGTCTTCGTTGCATCATAGCCCATTGATTTAGCCCGGAAGTTCATTGCCGCCACTTCAATAATGATGGCCAAGTTCCGCCCGACTTTAACGGGCACGGTAATCTTCGGTACAGGGACGTCGAAAATCATTTGTTCTTCGGTATCTGAACCTAAGCGATCGTATTTCTTATCCTGTGACCAATTTTGCAAGTGGACAATTAACGAAATTGACGTTTCAGCCCGCACCGCACCAGCACCAAAGAGGTTCATCACATCGATAATCCCGATGCCTCGAATTTCAAGTAAGTGACGCAAAATTGCAGGTGCTTCACCGACCACAGTTTGTTCATCTTGTTGATAAACGTCGACCCGATCATCAGCAATCAACCGATGCCCCCGTTTGACTAATTCCAATGCCGTTTCGCTCTTCCCAACACCTGAATCGCCGGTAATTAAAACACCTAAACCGTAAATATCGACTAACACACCATGCATTGAGCGCCGTTCAGCTAGCTTCCCTTCCAAATAATCGGTTACTAAACTCGACAAACGCGTTGTCGATAAATTCGACCCCAACACGGGAATCCCCGCTTCTTCAGCTGCTTTAAGCATTTCCATTGGCGGTTCTAATTGGCGCGAGACCAAGAAACAGGGCGTATCTTCAGAAGCCATCCGACGCATAATCATTAACCGTTCTTCTGGTGTCATATTTTGCGTAAATGAAACTTCCGTCCGTCCAAATAATTGCACCCGCTCGTAAGGGTAGTAATTAAAGTAGCCCGTTAATTCGAGTCCTGGACGGGAAATATCACTCACCGTCACTGCTTTATTTTTTAAATGTGCTTCACCGGCATAAACTTGTAATTTTAAATCGGTGACTAGTTTTTGAATTGAAACACTATCAGCCATGAGTTACCCGTCCTTCATTTTCACTTATATCCTCTATCATATTGCTTTTAAGGTGATTTTTCAACTTTAATGTAGGCGTTTTCTTATCTAAACAAAAAAACGGGCCCAATGTCAATCTTAATTGACGTCAGTCCCGCTAACTTTTTAATAACGCTCTCTCACAAATTGATTTGTAATAATCGTATTGGCAATTGATAAAATGATTGCCACGATCACGGCTGCTCCAAAACTTGTAAAGCTAAAGTGGGCGCCGACGAAAACAGCGGTCAATTCTAACATAATCCCGTTAATCACGACACTAAACAAACCGAATGTTAAAAACGTAATTGGAAATGAGAGTAAGCTCAACAATGGTTTAATAAAGATGTTTAAAATCGATAACACAATGCTGGCGACTAACGCGATCCAAATGTTTTCAACATAAAACAAGTTTGGTAATAGACCAGAAATCGCGATGAATAACAGCGTATCAACAATTACGCGTGTCCAATAACGCATTAGAAATCACTCCAGTCGTCATCGTCTACTTTGACATCCCGGGCTTCCTTGCGTTGACGGCTACCTTGATGTGCTGTTTCTTGATAAGAATAGTCTTGGTAGTCATGGCGCCAGTCTGCATGCCGAGGACGTCTACTTGGACCAACAATTGCCCGATAGATGAAGCTGACAATTAACCCAATCACAATCAGTGGTAGCGCAAATTTTAATAATAACAGTAGCGAGCCAATCACGAGACTAAACACGCCAACTGCCGCCATAATGGCGATAATGACTAATAAAATCATTAAAAAAGGCATTAAAACTCACTCCATTCACTTTCAGAATCATGTTTACTCTGACGTGGCCGTTCTGGAATCACCATCACTAAGATGATGTAGACCACAATCCCAGGGAACGCTGCTGAAAACATTGAGAATACAACATATAGAATTCGAACTAATGTCGCATCAATATTAAAATACTCAGCAATCCCGCCCATTACACCAGAAATCATTTTGTTATCTCTTGATTTATAAAGTCTTTTCCCCATTGTTAAAACCCACCATTCCTTAATTTTTTAGTTATCGTTGTCTTTCAATAAAATATTACCAGTTGTCGTGCTTAATGTTAAACGAGCTGCCTGTTCATTGTCGTTACGGCCAAGTTGTAACATTTGATTCCCCGTACTTTGCCGTTGTTCGATGGTTTGGGTGTTTGCAAGCCGATTTTTAATCATCCCAAAACGCGTGCGGGCATCAACAGTCATTGCCAAAGTTTGTGGTAAAGCTGTCTTGATTGTGCCATTCACAGATTTTGCTTTTAGATGTTGTAAATCAGTTGTCGTCAAAGTGTTCTTGATATCCCCGTTGACCGTTGAAACACTCGCATTTAAAACTTGCGCTTGAATCAATAGGTTACCGTTGACGGTTGTTGCGAGTAAATCATCGTAACGGCCTTGATCAAAGGTAATGCCACCGTTGACGTTTTCAGCTTCCACCATTGCAGCGTTGGTGCTGATTAACGTTAATTCACCGTTAGTCGTCTTCAAGTAAATATCCCGGCCGGTAAAGCCATCTAATTCAACATCCCCGTTCAATAACTTCACATTCGTTTGTAAGTAGTTATTGGCTGGTAAGTAGAACGTTAAGTCCGCTTGAATCCGTTTATTCGGCACTTGGAAGACCAAGTCGGCATCAGTCACATCAATTGTACTGCGCGCTTCAAAAGCAGCCAATGGTGTTGCTTCTGCCATTTTACCATATAACTTCACTTGCGCTGCGACTTTGACTTCTGGACGATCCCAGATTTGGAAATGTACACTACCGTTAGCCACTTTGACGTTAATCATTTCTGGTGTTACGTCAGAATAAACGAATTCATGGCTGAACTTTTCAGTTGCCAAACCAGGCACCTTAAAGTTTACTTCTTTCCAATCCACATTATCCATGACTGTTTTGGCAGTATTCTTCACGAACTTACCAAAGTGTGTGCTAGCTTCGCCTAACTTATCGCTCAATTCATCAAATGTTTCACTGGCATTTTCTTTCCAGTCATCTGATAAGCCTAATTTTTCTGACCATTGATTTTTGGTCATTTGGCGGCGTTCTTTTTCGATTTGGTTGAGTTCATCCGTCAGTGCTTCGCGTTTGGCTTCCAACTCGTCGACTTCAGCTTGCTTTTGTAATAAGCCAGCCTTGAGTGTTTGCCGTTCGGTTGCTTTTTCACTGCTTAAACTATCTAAATCTTCCATCGTATCAAGGACAGTGACTTGTTCTTGATCAGCGTGCATTGCTTGCTTCAAATCTTGCAACTGCCGGTTAACGCCGGAAAGGTTAACGGTTAATTCGTGTGCCTTTTCTTCAATTGCGCTTTTATCAGCGGTTGGTTGTTCAGTTTGCTCCGTTGCTGTTTCAGTTGGATTTGATTTTACATCTTGGTCATTTTTGGCTAAATTTTCTAATAAGACTAATGCTTCTTCTGAAGTTAAAATACCTTGGTTCACTAAGTCTAAAATTCGTTGACGTTCATTCATTGTTTTGACCTCCATTGATCATTCGTTGTACTGTTTCACTTGACTATGACTCTATTATGCCGATTTTACAGTCGATTGTCATAGGTCCAAAGGTTGATTTTTATTTAGGTATCAAGAGTGAGAACAAAAAAAGCGCAGGACAAAATTATTTTTGTTGCGATAATCCCTTTATGGTTGTCAGATGAAATACAATAATTCATCTGACG
>ERZ794962.26-NODE-26-length-31489-cov-19.889737_pt1 | contig 31489 bp, 27 predicted proteins | sample MGYA00375739_ERZ794962 | MGnify/ENA primary metagenome ERZ794962 (study PRJEB30138, sample SAMN05968710) | food fermentation metagenome | isolation source: fermented_meat | host: spontaneous_fermented_meat_time_7_first_replicate;spontan... | place: Italy | collected...
ACCCTACACATTTGGTTTGTCGAAACTTTGTTCAGTTTTCAAAGATCTACTGTGTCGAAACAGCTTAATTAATATATCATTTCTAACGAACACTGTCAAGCGTTTTTAAATGTTTTTTGAATAAATATTCAAACTGATTTAATTACCTGACTCGTTAGCAACAATGTTTTATCTCGCTGACAACATAGACTACTATATCAGCTCTACAGCCTTTCGTCAACTATTAATCTCAACTGTTATTTATGAACTTTCATAATCTAAACAGTCGCTAGTATCCGCAATTTATGCAAATAAATGAACTATTAAACGAACAACTCGCGCAAACAACATAATATACCGAAAGTTGATGCTTATTCACCCACAAAATACACTAAAAAAACTTTTTATAATCCCAATTTTTTTCAATAAAAAAAGCCCGCAAGCAAATCGTCTGCTTGCGGGCTTTAGTTTAATCTTAATCGTTATTATTGTTGTCTGGACGCATTGTTGGGAATAATAAGACATCCCGAATTGATGCGGCATCTGTCAGTAACATGACTAACCGATCAATCCCAATTCCAAGTCCGCCAGTCGGTGGCATTCCGTATTCCAATGCTTCGATGTAATCTTCATCGATTCCTTCGGCTTCATCGTTCCCATTTTCACGTTCTTTAGCTTGTGCTTCAAACCGTTCACGTTGATCGATAGGGTCGTTTAATTCAGTAAAGGCATTTGCATATTCGTTACCGTGCATAAATAATTCCCAACGGTCTGTGAAACGATCATCTTCAGCATTCTTCTTAGCCAATGGTGAGATTTCAACTGGATGACCATAGATGAAGGTTGGTTGTACCAATGTATCTTCCACGAATTCTTCAAAGAACGCATTAATGATGTGCCCCACTTGCCAGTATGATTCATACTTCACGTGGTGTTGATCAGCTAATTCACGCGCTGCTTCAACCGTCATTGGTTGCCAGAAATCGACACCCGTCTTTTCCTTAATTGCATCGACCATGTGAACCCGTCCAAAATCACCATCAAGATCAATCGCTTGTCCTTGATATGAAATCTGACCAGTTCCTAAAACCTTGTGCGCTGCAAATCGGATGATCCCTTCTGTTTCATCCATAACGTCTTTATAATCAAAGTATGCAGCATATGTTTCTAGCATTGTAAATTCAGGATTGTGTTTCGTATCAATCCCTTCATTCCGGAATACGCGGCCAATTTCATAGACACGTTCCATCCCACCAACGATTAATCGTTTCAAATGAAGTTCAAGCGCAATCCGCAAGTACAAGTTGATGTCTAGCGCATTGTGATGGGTAATAAATGGTCGTGCTGATGCACCACCAGCTTGACCATGCAAGACAGGTGTTTCAACTTCAGTAAAGCCATTGTTATCTAAATATTCACGGACAGCAGAAATAATCTTGCTGCGTTTCGTGAACCGATCCAAGCTCTCTGGATTTGCGATTAAATCTAAGTAACGTTGACGATAGATTTGTTCCACGTTGGTTAAACCATGGAACTTATCTGGCAATGGTCGTAATGCTTTTGATAGGAAAGTCAGGTGCGTTGCTTTAACAGTTAACTCACCCATGTCAGTCTTCATAATTTGCCCAGTAATCCCTAAATGATCACCTAAGTCAGCCTTTTTGAAAATTAAATAGTTTTCTTCGCCAACTTCATCTTTACGCACGTAAATTTGGATTTTACCTGAACGGTCACGGATGTCAGCAAAGCCAACTTTCCCTTTCCCCCGTTTAGACATCATCCGTCCTGCAATTGTGACTTCTAGATTCTTAGCATCTAAATCGTCTTTTTCAATTGCTTCGAATTCACTGTGTAATTCCGCAGCCATATGTGTTCTATCAAAACGACTACCAAAAGGATCAATTCCTTCGTCTTTTAACAATTGTAACTTTTCACGCCGGACCTTTAGTTGGTCGTTCATTTCTCTTTGATTATCTTTTTGTCCCAACTGACAATTCCTCCATACATTCAATTATCTACTAATGTTGATTTTAACACGAAAACACCAACATAAGGAACCTAATTTGCCATTCTCGCTTCGGTTTCTTCTACAAAGCGGTCTAAAATATCGCCAACGGCTTGTTCCGTTTCCACTTCGTTAACCGCCGCTTTGGTCTTAGCCGCACGAGGAATCCCTTTCAAGTAATAGGCAGCTTGTTGTCTGAATTCACGACAAGCCACATTTTCACCTTTAAGTTCGACTAAACGGTGTAATTGTAACTTAGCCGTTGCAATTTTTTCCCATGGGGTTGGTTCAGCAATCAATTCACCTGTGCGTAAGTAGGTTTCCACTTGGCTTAAAATCCATGGATTACCGAGCGCAGCCCGGCCAATCATGACAGCATCGGCACCCACTTCGTCTAGCATACGTTTAGCATCTTGTGGTGTCCGGACATCCCCGTTACCCATAAATGGAATCTTCAATTCAGCTTTGACCTGCTTCAAGATATCCCAGTCTGCTTGACCGGTATACATTTGTTTCCGTGTCCGACCGTGCATTGCAAGTGCTGAAGCACCAGCACGTTCGGCAGCAAGTGCATTTTCAACAGCGAAAATATGATCTTCATCCCAGCCTGTCCGCATCTTAACCGTTACTGGCTTCTTCACGGCGTCTGTCACGTATGAGACCATTTCGTAAACCTTGTTTGGATCTAATAACCAACGCGCGCCAGCATCTGTCTTAACAACTTTATTCACTGGACAACCCATATTGATATCAATAATATCAGCTTGTGTATGTTGATCCACAAATTTAGCGGCTTCCACTAAGGTGTCTTTTGAACCACCAAAAATTTGGATGCTAACTGGATGTTCGTTCGGATCAACAAACATCATCCCCATTGTCTTTTGATTATTGTGCATAATTCCGCGATCACTGATCATTTCACAGACCACTAAACCTGCGCCAAATTCCTTTGCAGTTACGCGAAATGCTGCGTTTGTAATACCAGCCATTGGTGCGACGACTACTTGATTTGGAATCGTCACGTCTCCTATTTGCCATGTCATAATGCCAACCCATTCCCTTCGTGTCTTCCGACAATATCCAAATTATCATAGCAAAAAAATAGTATTCAGGCAAAAATTTGCGACTATTCTATTGCGCAGCTAAGATTGCCTTTAGTTCTGCTTCTGTAAATTGATATTGCTTGCCACAGAAACGACAAACTGCTTCTGCACCGTGGTCTTCATCGATTAATTGTTGTAAATCCGCTGGCGCAACAGAACTGAGTGCCTTTGCAAACCGATCCTTTGAACAATCACATTCGTATTTAACAGGCATTTTTTCTAACGTCTTCATTGGGAGTTCGCCCACAATTTCAGTGATAATTTCCTCTGGGCTCATCCCTTGTTGGAGTAATTCAGACACCAGCGGCATTTCTTTCAGCCGCGCTTCTAAGATATCGATTAACCGGTCATCCGCCCCTGGGAGAATTTGAATCATGAAGCCCCCAGCAACACTGATTGAGTTATCTTCATTAGCAAAGACTGAAACGCCAACTGCAGATGGTGTTTGTTCTGATTTAGCAAGGTAGTAAGTAAAGTCTTCACCTAATTCTCCTGATACCAATGGTACTTGACCGGTAAACGGTTCTTTTAAGCCAAGATCTTTCGTGACACTCAACGTACCAGTTGTCCCAACGCCACCTTTAACGTCAATTTTATTTTTGTCGTTCAATGGTAGGTTAACGTGTGGATTCGTCACATACCCCTTAACTATGCCTTGCGCATTCCCATCGACAACAATCTTCCCGACTGGGCCGTCACCTTCAACTCTGACTGTCATCTTCGTATCACCTTTTAAGCCAGCAGCACTCAATAAAAGGGTGCCGACAATCGTCCGCCCAAACGCTGCTGATGAAGTTGACCATGTGTCATGTTTTTCTTGCGCATCCGTTACAACATCAGTTGCGTTCACTGCATAAGCACGAAGTTGGCCATCTTCTGAAATTTGTTTAATTAAATAATCTGTCATCTAAATAACCTCTTTTATGGATTGATGCAAAAAGGTCGACCACTAATCGTGTCGACCTTTTGGGTGTAACAATTTATGCTTCATCGTCTGGATGTTGATTATCCTCAGCTGGTGTCGATTGATCATCTTCATCAGGTGTGATTGTCACATCCTTTTTATCAGTTTCTTTTTCTGAATCTTCTTTTGCGGCTTCTTTTACTTCAAGCGCCTTCTTAGCTTCTTCAAAAGTAGCTGCTTTTTCGCTTGGGAATTCTTCAGCGTTCTTTTCTGGCATCTTACCATCATTGAACAAGCTCAAGATTTCTTTTTCGTTTAATGTTTCGTACTTCAAGAGCATTTCCGCAATTAACTTATGTTGTTCACGGTGCGCTTCAATAATTTCGTGTGCTTGTTGATGTGCTTCGTCAATAATCCGACGAATTTCACTATCAATTGCAGATGCCGTTGTTTCGGAGAAGGCTGGGCCTTGACCGTAAGCTGCCCCAACGAATGGTTGACCTTCTTTTTCAAGGGCCACTGTCCCGAGCTTATCAGTCATCCCATATTGAGTAACCATCCCGCGGGCAATATCCGTTGCTTGTTCGAAATCGTTAGAAGCACCAGTTGATTGAGAGTTGAAAATAATTTCTTCAGCTGTCCGACCACCAAGTAACCCAACAATTTGTTCTGTTAATTCTTTCTTACTCATTAAGAACTGATCATTCTTCGGTAACATGATGGCATATCCGCCAGCACGGCCACGAGGGACAATTGTTACCTTCCGAACAACACGAGAATCACTAAGAACTAAACCAATGATCGCATGACCAGCTTCGTGGTAAGCCACGGTTTCACGTTCTTTAGGATTAATCACGCGATTCCGCTTAGCAGGACCCGCAATCACACGATCTTCAGCTTCATCAACATCAGAAGCATCGATATCGGTCTTGCTACGACGAGCGGCTACTAGAGCAGCTTCGTTCAATAAGTTTTCAAGATCAGCACCAACGAACCCTGGGGTTTGTTGCGCAATTTCTTTCAAATCAACATCATCGGCTAAAGGTTTGTTCTTAGCATGGACTTTCAAGATGGCTTCACGGCCCTTAACATCTGGACGACCAACTAGGATCTTCCGGTCAAAACGACCTGGACGTAAAAGCGCTGGATCTAAGACATCTGAACGGTTAGTAGCAGCGATGACGATGACGCCTTCGTTCCCCGTAAACCCATCCATTTCAACTAACATTTGGTTCAATGTTTGTTCACGTTCATCGTGCCCACCGCCCATGCCGGCACCACGTTGGCGACCAACAGCATCAATTTCATCAATAAAGATAATTGATGGGGCTGCTTTTTTGGCTTGTTCGAATAAATCACGGACACGGCTTGCACCGACACCGACAAACATTTCAACGAAGTCAGAACCAGAGATTGAGAAGAATGGCACACCTGCTTCTCCGGCAACGGCTTTAGCTAATAAGGTTTTACCAGTACCTGGAGGTCCTTCTAAAAGAACACCCGCTGGAATTCTAGCCCCTAATGCAGCAAACTTCCGTGGACCTTTTAAGAATTCAACAACTTCGACTAATTCTTGTTTTTCTTCTTCCGCACCAGCGACATCAGAGAAACGTACTTTATTAGCTTTCTTGTCGGCTTTTTGAGCTTTGGACTTACCAAAGTTCATCATCCGACCGCCTTGACCGCCACCTTGACCCGCTTGGCCCATCATCATGTAGAATAAACCAAACATGATGATCAATGGCAATACAAGACTTAAAATACTTACCCACCAACCAGATTGTGGTTCTTGAAGGGTTTCAACCTTGGTTGCTGATTTGTCAGCTAACTTGGTCATTGCCCCAACTTGTGAATCACTTTGTAATAAGGTTGTTGTGAAGTGTTTAACTGATCTTGCTTTTGTTTTTTGTCCTAAAAGATTCTTTTTAGGCTGTTCTGTTTTTTGTGCTTTACGATATTCTCCAGAAATTTTATAAATACCATTCGTTGGTTGAATTGAGAATGACTTGACCTTATTGGTCTTCAATTCACTTAAAAATGTACTTGATTGAACTTCCTTAGACTCTGATCCAGCGTTACCGTTCATGAAGAACGAGAACACACCGACTAAAGCCACTAAGATAATAATGTAAAACAGACTATTACTAAACAGTCCATTCTTTTTGTTGTTCATACGTGACCTCCTGAAGCTTCTCATCATTTGTGACACAGTGTCCTTTTGACACTGTTAAACTATAACATATCTGACTTTTATTGACCATTTATTTACCCGAATAAATTTCAGGTTTCAAAACGCCAATTGTTCCCATATTTCTGTATCGTTCGGCATAGTCCAATCCGTACCCCACAACGAATTCATTTGGGACTTCCATCCCAACATAATCCGAATGAACTGGCACAATTCGGCGGCTTGGTTTGTCCATTAACGTGCAGACTTTAATTGAGTTTGCTTGACGTGTTTTAAGAATTGCCATTAAGTAATTCAACGTGCGCCCAGTATCTACAATATCTTCGATAATGATAATGTCGCGGCCTTTAACACTCGTATCTAAATCTTTGATGATTTTAACTTCACCTGACGAGATGGTCTCAGCACCATAACTTGACACATCCATAAAGTCGATTTCAACATGGAGGTCAATTTCGCGAATCAAATCTGTCATGAAGACGATCGCACCCTTTAAAATACCAATTAATAACGGGTTTTTACCTTGATAATCCGCTGTAATTTGTTTTCCTAAGCGCTGATTAACCTTTTGAATGTCTTCTCTTGAATATAATACGCGTTCAATATCTTTTTCTAACATTGTGCCAGCCTCCGTAATTTGCTTAATCATCTAAATAACATAGTATGTACCGTATTTTACCAGTTTGTTCGCGATTAAACAACGCCGAAATCCGTAAATCCGGCCGGCCAAGCAATTGATTTGGGGTCCAAACCGCCCATGCATTTTGGCGCTTTGCCTGTGGGGTTTTAGTATCAATCCATAACCGTTGAATGGTTTTGTGGTGTGCCTTATCAAGCATTATTCGATCTGTTGCTTGTAGCGCCCTGAGTTGCAGTGGCCAGTCCTCTGGTGCTAACCAAACGACCTGTTGCCGTTGAACTTGATTAGGTAGATGGTCGATATCGAAAACACCAATTTGTTCGCCATTTTTTAACCGCAGCCATTCATTAATCGCTAATGTTCGTGTTTTGACCAAAGAATCCACTATTTGGTGGACACCAATCCGAAAACACCGATACTGCTTTTCAAAAATGATGCCATTGTTCAATGCCACTTGGCCTTGCGGTTTCTGCGGGTTCGCCAACAATTGTTGCACTTGCATTAACTGGGCTGCCTTTAACGCCGGTAAAGTCTTAAAATATCGCTGCCACACCAATTGCCAGAGCGCCCTTTGTTGTGTCTGGTTCAAGCCATCGAGTTGGTCTAAACGCCCTTCAATTGCCGCCGGCTGTTTTTTGATTGCCAACAATGGCAGTAACGCCGCGGTTAGATCATCTTGGTGTGCCACCATTTGGGTCAGACTTTGACTGAACCGATTGGCATTTTGAATCAAGTGTGGATTTTCTCGTTTTAAAAGTGGCACCACCGCATGTCGCATCCGATTACGAAGAACAGTTTGTTCCTGATTGGTTTGATCTTCGTAATACCTCAAACCAATCTGATCAGCGTAATCACGCAGTTGTTGCTTACTAAAAGGTAATAGCGGGCGAATTAACGTCCCCGTTTTAAACGGTCTGACTTGCCGAATCCCCCGCATTTCATGCAATTCACCGCTACGAACTAATTTCATGAGCAAGGTTTCTAGTTGATCGTCGCCGTGATGCGCGGTCACCAAGTAATGCGCCGATTCGGTTCGCATGACTTGATCAAAAAAAGCATAGCGAAATTGACGTGCCGCCGCTTCAACCCCTGTTTCAGGATGACTCGCTTTTGGCCAATGTTGAATGCGTAACGGGATGGCATGCAATCGGCAAAACTGGGTTAAATATTTTTCTTCAGCCGTACTTTGCGCACGCAATTCATGATTAACGTGAGCCACAACGACTTGGGGTCGTTGTTTTTGGGGCAGATGAGTCAATAACCACAATAAAACCATTGAATCGACTCCCGTTGACGTTGCCACCACAACCTTGTCGCCGGCTTGCCAGAACTGCTCTTTTTGAAGATGTATTTGAAATGCTTGTTCTAACATACCGATTCCTCTCCAACACAGACTTGAAATGAAATAAAGGTTGCCCCGAAAGTCTATCACTAAACTTTCAAGCCAACCTTTATCAATTTGTTCTATTAACTGCGACGGCCGCCACGGCCACCACGTTTACCTTCTGTATTCCGTTTAATCGTTGATAAGCGATCTTCACTATCTTTTAAGAACCCTGATAATAAATCATCAAAGCCTTCTTTTTTAGGTGCGCTTGAATGCTCTGGTTTGCGATATCCACCGCGATTATTATTTGGACGACTTTGAGGGCGCGGATGTTCTTGCACTTTAGGTTGATCAACGGCTTTGCGGATTGATAAACCAATCTTACCGTTTTGATCTGACATAACCTTCACCGTGACTTCATCACCAACGGTTAAAACATCATGAATATCTTTGATATAACTATCGGACACTTCACTAATATGTACCAACCCGGTTTTGCCTTCACCTAAATCTACAAAAGCACCAAAATTCGTAATGCCCGTTACTTTACCAGCAACTTTTGAACCAACTTCAACTGCCATATAAAACTACGTCCTCCTAAATGGTCGTTTGAACTCGTCAAACTTTTAATCACTTAAGCGTGATATTTAATAAAATAAGTATAGCACGCTTTGCCCTTGAAACAAGGTCGTATTCTGAATTATTTTTGTTGCTGATTTAAATTAGGCGCCTTGTCCTGGGGCAAACTGAAGATGGTTTCACCGTCTTTAGAATAGTAATACTTGTACCGAATGTATTTGGCCAAGTAATCATTATCATGCAGCTGTTGCACTTGAATCTTTAAATCAGATTCAGTTGCTTTAGCTTTTTTTAATGTCTTTTCTTTAGCTGCCGTTGTTTCTCTAATCTCGGCCAATGAATGATGGGTTTGGAAAATCTGCACACCACAAATTAAGACGACTAATACTGCAACAATCCCCAAGCCACATAAGCGGCGTTTATGAACACGCTTAACATGGGCTGCCTTGTCTTGCACGATTTTCTGGGCTGCTTGTTGCTGGGTAAATGCATTCTCGATTTTCGCAATTTTTCGACTCACTTAGAAGCCCCCCATCTCGGAATTAAGTTCATTATAGCAATTTCACAAAAAGGTCGTCAACTAAGATCCCAGATTCTTAATGACTTTTATTAAGATGCTCAACAAAGTCACAAAAAAAAGCACCGGCCCATATTAATTCGGCCAGCGCTTTTTCCTTAATCAAAGTTTTCAGCTTGTCTTGTTTCCAAAATTTCATACATTTCAGCTGCATCGCTTTTCTTCGTAGTTTCGATGATCTGTGTGATGCGTACGACCATCGTTTTATTACCAAATCCGATTTCCAGTTTATCACCCACGATGACATTGCTTGAAGATTTTGCAGGGCGATCATTAATCATGATTCGACCCTTGTCTGCAATTTCTTTCGCAACTGAACGTCGTTTAATGATTCGTGATACTTTCAAAAATTTATCTAAGCGCATTATTTTGTCCTACCTTTTATTTTTTTCGAAAGGCGCAATAGTTGCCGGCCACCTGGCATCGTCAGCCATTCTCGAATCGAGAATAATTGCCACCGTAATGCTAATCCGCCAAATAGGAGCACACCAACGAGTACGCCAAGGCCCGTCCCTAAAATCACATGTCCTCTGGAACTAAGTGATTGTGGTGCAAACTGTAGCGCAATCTTAACACCCAGCCACATCACTGCACAAATCGCAAGTAACTTACCGGTAAAGCGTTGCAAACCAAGCGCTTGACGTACAACGACTGGTGATTGCCGTAAAATTAAGGCTAACACAACACCGAGGCTGATAACAGTCCCGACACTCGCGCCAACAATTTGATAGTGTTGCACAAGCCATTGATTGATTGCTACTTTAACGATTAACCCAACAATTAAGGCTGCCGTTGTTTTATGGAACTGATCAAGACTTTGGAGCACCGAGTTGCAAGCATTGATCAGCGCGATGATTGCGATACTCAACATATACCAAACCAATGCCTGATTACCATCAGCATCCCCGAATAAGAAATAATTAATCTGCGGCATCAAAACCATTAGGCCGGTGGTTGCTGCTGCCGATAAACCTAAACTGATATGAATCAGCGCTTCAGCAACTTGTTGAAATTGATATTGTTGCCGCCGTTGCCGCGCTTGTGACAGACTCGGAATCAACGTTGATGAGAAGGCAAGTGACACGACTAATCCCAGCTGGACAAGTGGTTGCCCACGGTCAAAAATCCCCTTCATATTCTTAGCAAGTTCTTCCGATAATCCACTGAGGACCAACCCTTTTTTAACTGTGAAGGAATCAACCAGCTGTAATAACACAATTAATGAAGCAAAGAGGCAAATTGACCCGCCTTCAATCGCTAAGCGTTTTGCCAATTGTTGATACGCCTTAAAATCGATGCCACCACGGTGTGGCGCCTTGAGTTGAAAGGCGGTTTCTGCTGGCCGTAATAAAATATAGGTTGCAACCAAGCCGCCAAAGAAGGCGCCTGACATCGCCCATGTGCCCATTTCATACACTGACCAGTGCAGTTTCAAAGATAGCCACGCTGCCACCAAGATGACCACGACCCGCACGAGTTGCTCAGCAACTTGTGAAACCGCCGTCGGTACCATATTGAAAATTCCTTGGAAGTGCCCCCGCGTCACCGCTAGAAACGGCATCAATAAAAACATAAACGATACCATTTCAATCAGCGGTGTTAATGCTGGGTCCGCCATCGCCCCCGCAATTTTCGGCGCTTGATACTGTAAATAAATGAAGATTGCAGCACCAAAGATGCCTAACAGTGCAAATGAGCGTCTTAACAGCTGCGTTTGTTCCTCCGGATTGACTTGTTCAGCAACCAGTTTCGAAATATAAACTGGAAAGCCACTAAGTGCAAACGTCATGCCAATGCCATAGATTGGATAGACTTGTTGATACACGTAAAAGCCGGTGTTACCGACCATATTTTGAAATGGAATCCGATAAACGGCACTTAATACCTTCGCGATAAACGACGCAATTGATAAAACGACCGCGCCTTTCATCAGATGTTGCATCTGTTTATTTTGCATGCCTGGCCTCCACTTAGCGTGCCTAATCCGTTGGTTGTTCCGTGTGCTTTTGTTCTATCTTCAAGAGACTTGTAACAAAAGTTGCCACTTCACTCAACCAATCTGCCGGTTGCATCTTCGGCTGGATTACGAGTTTCACGCTTAATTGTTCTTGTTCAAACCCGACCGTTGCTTTCAAGCGAGTTGTCGATAACGCTTCAAAAATTTGTTCACCTGAAACAAGGCGACTGCCCTTCGCCGATAAGGTGACTTGAATGATTTCTTTCGTTTGTTTGATGGTTTCGATTAACGCGTCATCTGCATTCATCTTCAACTGACCAATCGCTAATAAATTAGCGACTTGATCTGGATAATCACCGAACCGGTCAATTAAATCGGCCTGAATTTCATCAAAGGCCGCTTCTGAATCCATCTGGCGAATCCGTTTATAAATTTCAATTTTTTGGCGTTGATCATTAATATACGCGTCTGGTAAGTAAGCTTCCAGTTTAAGATCAATTTCGGCATTCGTTTTAGCAACGACTTGCTTCCCTTGTTTCTTAGCGACGGCCTCACCCAACATTTGCGAGTATAGGTCAAACCCAACAGAATCGATAAAACCATGTTGTTGCTTACCTAATAAATTACCAGCTCCCCGAATCGATAAATCACGCATCGCAATTTTAAACCCGGACCCTAATTCGGTAAAGTCCTTGATGGCCTGAAGTCGTTTCTCACTAACTTCCGTTAAAACCTTATCGGGTTTATACATAAAGTAACCGTAAGCAATCCGGCTACTACGTCCAATCCGGCCGCGTAATTGATAGAGCTGTGAAAGACCGTAATGATCAGCATCTTCAACAATCATCGTATTGACGTTAGGCATGTCAACCCCGGTTTCAATAATCGTGGTTGTCACCAAGACGTCGTATTTACCTTGGACAAAGTCGTAGATGACACCTTCTAGTTGTGCCTCGGTCATCTGACCATGTGCGAACCCAACCGTTGCTTCAGGAACCAGCGCTTGAATCTCATCGACCGTGCGTTCAATGTCACTCACTCGATTATGGAGGTAAAACACTTGACCATTCCGTTCTAATTCCCGTTCAATCGCTTCGCGCATCGCACCGGCATTTTGTTCCATGACATACGTTTGGATAGGATAGCGGTTAGTCGGTGGCGTTTCAATCACAGATAAATCACGCACACCGAGCATCGACATGTGTAACGTCCGTGGAATCGGCGTTGCCGTCAACGTTAACACGTCAACTTGTGCCTTCAACTGCTTAAGTCGTTCTTTGTGTTTTACACCAAAGCGTTGCTCTTCATCGACAATCAACAAGCCAAGATCTTTAAACTTGATGTCTTGCGATAACAAGCGGTGGGTGCCAATCACGATGTCGACTTTGCCCTCTGCTAAGCCTTTGAGCGTTGCCGTCACTTCTTTGCGCGTTTTAAACCGTGACAGTAAACCAATTTCGACCGCAAAATCCGCGAAGCGTGTCAGCATGTTTTCATAATGTTGTTGCGCCAGAATCGTTGTTGGCACTAAAAAGGCCACCTGTTTACCGGCTTCAACAGCCTTAAAAGCCGCCCGCAAAGCGACTTCCGTTTTCCCAAAGCCAACGTCGCCGACTAATAATCGATCCATTGGACGGACGCGTTCCATATCATGCTTGATTTCAGCGGTACTGCGTAATTGATCATCTGTTTCAGGATAGGGGAACTGGCCTTCAAATTCAGCCTGTAATTGATCATCTTTTGGAAAGGCAAATCCCTTTTCAGCCTCCCGTTGCGCATAAAGTTCGATTAAATCATCGGCGATATCTTCAATCTTTGCCGAAACTTTACTCTTAGTCTTTTGCCACTCGCCACCGCCAAGCTTATTAATCTTCGGTGTTTTGGCCTCGGCAGAGACGTATTTTTGCACCATATTGAGTTGAGTGACTGGGATAAATAACTTCCCATTATCCCGATACAAGATGGTGATGTAGTCTTGATGAACCCCATCGACTTCCAAGGTTTCCATGCCGACGTATTCGCCAATCCCATGATTGACGTGGACCACGTAATCACCTGGTTTTAATTCGTTATAACTCTTTAACCGTTCTGCATTGGCCAAGGTTTGCCGCCGGACTTTTTTCTTCGGCGCCGTATTGAACAGTTCCTTTTCAGTTAAGACCACCAGTTTTAAATCCGGTAATTCAAAGCCATTTTGAAGTGACCCTTGAATGATTTGTGTCCGCCCCGTCTCCAACTGAGTCTTATTGGCGATGACGGCATCAATTTCAAAGTCGTGGAACGTCTGATCAATCTTCTTGACCCGTTTAGGATCAGACACGAGCACAATGACCGTTTGTTTTTGCTTTTGCCAATGCGCAATCTCGGTTTTCAAAAGCGGCATTTGGCTAAAGAATTGTTGCACCGTCCGCGTGGGTAAATTGTTGAGTGCATCGAGTTTTAACTTTCCCATTCCCTTTTGGAACAGTGATAGATAGAGATGCGCATGTGTATCTTTTTTGATGAGCGCTTGGGCATCCATCATGAGTCGTTGGTCTGGCAACATGCGGTGGGTTTCCAACATATCGGTTTGCCAGTTGGCCGCTTCTTCAGTCAAAATCCGTTGCGTTTCTAAAATGCGCGGATAGTCATCAAAAATCACTAAGCCACTCTTTTTAAAGTAATCAATCAGACTTGATTGATCTGGATACAGATAATCAACAAACAACGCTAAGTTCTCAACGCGTTCACCGGCCAACAACCGTTCAATCGGTGTTTCAAAGTTTGTCGCCAATTGTTTTTGTTCAGTTTTATCCGTTATTTTGGCCGCAACCGCCTCATAAGCTGCTTGTAATGCCTCACCAGCCATTTCCAATTGTGCTGTGTTGGCCAATAAGTCAGTCGCCGGCATAATTTGAACACTATCTAAATTCTCAATGCTCCGTTGCGTATCTGCTTCAAAAGAGCGCAGTGAATCCACTTCAGTATCAAAGAGTTCAATCCGGACCGGATTTTCCGCATCCAGTGGAAAAATGTCAATAATATCCCCCCGCATTGCGAACTCACCAGGTTTACCAACCAACTTATCTCGGAAATAACCCATTTCACCAAGTTGCGCAGCAAGTGCCTGGGGATCAACTTCACTATCGGTATTGATTGTGAGTTGACTATCTTGCCACTGACGTGCTGTAGGTAATAACCGCCGCATGCCCGCAACAGATGTAATCACAATTCCTTTTTTGCCTGTTGCTAAAAAACTCAACGTTCGCACACGTTCCGCTCTGGACTCAGGTGAACTAACTGCCATTTCAGCCGCCATCACTTCTTCAACTGGGAAAGTGTAAATCTGATCACTATTGAGTAAATTACTCAAATCATCAGCAACTTGATTGGCTTGGAACGTATTACTTTCAATAATCAATAAGGGCTGTCGTTGTTGTTTATAAATCGTCGCCAAAAACAGGGTTTTCGCTGATCCCGAAAGCCCTGTAAGTAGTTGTTTAATCCCTGGTCGTTGATTCTCTAAAACGGATTGCACCTGTTGGGTTTGCCCCAGCATTGTCATTAAATCCATGTAAAAGTTCCTTTACTTTCTTATTATAATGGCGCGAAGAAACGTGCTCTTTACGGCAACTTTTTTCGTCTAGTTGCGTCTGCCAAACGGCTAACAAGTTGGTCATTCGCCATTCTGTGTTAATCCTCAAGGGATAACCGGCTTACTGCGCACTCTAATTAAACTTATTCATCGTTTTCATGAAGTCGTCGTTTTGGCACCAGTCTTCTAGTGCTTCGCATGCCTGGTCTAGTGCTTGATTGATAATTGGTGCGCTGTCTTTGTCAAACGGCGTTAAGACCCAGTTAACGACTGTACTTTTTTGTGGATGTTGAATCCCAACTTTGACACGCTTAAATTCTGAGCTTTGTACACTTGCGATGATACTCTTAATGCCGTTGTGGCCTCCCGCTGAACCTTTTTGCCGTAAGCGCAACTTGCCTAGCGTTAAGTCCATATCATCTTGGATAACTACTAATTCATCTAGGTTAACTTGGTAGTATTTCATTAAAGGCCCGACTGAACGACCGGAATCATTCATAAACGTTAGTGGTTTCACTAAGAAAATCGTTTCCCCTTCATATTTAAAGCTCCCGTATTCAGCTTCAAAATCATGCTTGTTTAAGGTCACATTAAACCGTTCGCATAATTGATCAATCACCATAAAACCAATGTTGTGTTTTGTCTTTGCATACTTACTGCCTGGGTTTCCCAAGCCAACAATCATTTTCATTATTAACGTCCTCTTTTTGACTGGCGCTATCACGCAAGAATTCTGAGCAGTTAATTCTCCCCAGTCGCCAGTTGATATTAAGAACCATTATACCATATTCAGTTTATTTCTCTCTTTGTGAAAGAAATAGTTTTCTGAAAATTTAACCAAAAATCGCGAACTTTGGTGTAAATTATGCTATACTGGTTTTCGAAATGAAGAATTGATTTACAGAAAGGACGTCATTATATTGGCAAACATTGAAAAAGATCACCAAAAAGTTATCCTCGTCGGCGACGGCGCTGTTGGTTCTAGCTACGCTTATGCTTTAACATTACAAGGTATTGCACAAGAAGTTGGTATCGTAGATATCTTTAAAGAAAAAACACAAGGTGATGCAATCGATTTATCTGATGCATTAGCTTTCACTTCTCCTAAGAAAATCTATGCTGCTGAATACTCAGATGCAAAAGATGCTGACGTTGTTGTTATCACTGCTGGTGCACCACAAAAACCAGGTGAAACACGTTTAGACTTAGTAAGCAAAAACCTTAAAATCTTGAAGACAATCGTTGATCCTATTGTTGAATCAGGCTTTAACGGTATCTTCTTAGTTGCTGCTAACCCAGTTGATATCTTAACTTACGCTACATGGAAATTATCAGGTTTCCCTAAGGAACGCGTTATCGGTTCAGGTACATCACTTGACTCAGCTCGTTTCCGTAAAGATATCGCTGAAATGGTTAACGTTGACGCACGTTCGGTCCATGCTTATATCATGGGTGAACATGGTGATACAGAATTCCCTGTATGGTCACATGCTAACATCGGTGGCATCAAGATTTCTGAATGGGTTAAAGCTCATCCAGAAGTTAAAGAAGAAGAACTTGTTAAGATCTTCGAAAGTGTTCGCGACGCTGCTTACACAATCATTAACTTAAAAGGTGCTACATTCTACGGTATCGGTACTGCATTAGCTCGTATTACTAAGGCTATCTTAGATGACGAAAATGCTGTCTTACCATTATCTGTATACATGGAAGGCCAATACGGCTTGAATGATATCTTTATCGGTTCACCTGCTGTTATTAACCGTTCAGGTATCACAAGCATCCTTGAAATTCCATTGACAGACCACGAAATGGAAAGCATGCACAGTTCTGCAAAACAATTAAAAGATATCGTTACAAAAGCATTTGCTGAATTAGATATCGAAACTCGCCAATAAGCTCTTTGCGGTTGGTCAAACGACTCTCATTTAATGGGAGTCGTTTTTTTATGGTGTTAATATTATCAACTACATATTTTTTATTAAAAATAATACTTTTTTATTTCTTTTTGGGTGCATATCTTGTATGCTAACTATTAGTTAACGCCTTTGTATTTTATGTGATACTGGGGTATGATTAACCTATGCAGAGATTGGAGTTGAGGTTGTGAAACTTACGAAGAAAGCCTACGTCGCCCTTGGCGTAGCAGCCGTTATCCTTGTTGGAGGTTACTCGGCAGTTAGTCTTCATTATCAAAAAGCATTCTTGCCACATACGACCGTTGCCGGTGTCAACATTAGTGGCCAATCAGTCGCAGACGCTAACACAGAACTCTTAAAAAAAGTGAATCGTCAAAAATATACGCTAAAGGATAACAATCAAACATTGCTAACTTTTAGCGGTCAAGAAGCTGGCTTTAGCCATAATTTTAAACCGTTATTGGAAAAGATTGAAAAAAGCCAAAACGGTTGGTCTTGGCTAGGCCACGTTTTTGCCAGTGAACAAACAACTAAATCAGAAGACGCACTCATTTTAAATGCCGCTGATTTTGACAAATTCTCAACGGAAACCCTCGAAAAGGTCAACGCTAATCGCAAACCTTCAGAGAATGCCCACATTAACCTCGAGAATCATCAATTCAATCTCGTAAAAGAAGTCTACGGGAACACAATTGATGCCGCTAAGTTCAAAAAAGCAGTTGCCCACGGTATTAACCAAGGTCAAGCAACAATCGACTTAAAGAACGATTATGCGCAACCTGAAGTGAAATCTACGGACAAGCAATTGAAAAAAACTGCCGATCAATTGAAGACGATTGCTAATGAAAAAATCAGCTATTCAGTTAATGGTAATGATTTCCAAGTCCCTAAAGAAGACGTCCAAAGTTGGTTAACGTATAACAACGGTACCATTAGTCTAGATAAAGCTGCCGTTACCAAATACGTTTATCAATTAAAAGCAAAGTATGATACTTTTGACAAAGATATGACCTTCAATTCTACAAAAGAAGGCACAGTCACTGTCCCAGCCGGGATTTATGGGTGGAGTATCTCTCCTGCCGATGAAATCAACGCCTTAATGACAGAAGTGCCTAAGGGCAAAGATTTCTCAAGAACAGCTGTTATTCGTGGTTCCGGAACTGATCAAAAAACGCGTAGTGTCGGTTCAACTTATATCGAAATCGATTTAAAAGCCCAACATATGTGGCTCTATCAAGATGGTAAGGTCACAATCGACACTGATATCGTTTCAGCACGTCCACCACAAGTTACCCCAACCGGTGTTTGGAGCGTTTGGAAGAAAGAACGCAATGCCACATTGAAAGGGAAGAACTTCGATGGGGTTAGCGAATACGCAAGCCCAGTTAATTACTGGATGCCAATCGATGAAACTGGCGTTGGGATTCATGATTCGCCATGGCAACCTAAGTACGGTGGTGACTGGTATAAAGAACACGGCTCACACGGCTGTATCAATACCCCACCTGGCACAATGGCTAAACTCTACGATACTGTTAGCGAAGGCATTCCAGTTGTAGTGATTTAGACGTAGTGTACTAGCAACACCTCTCCTCTACGGATTAACCAGAGGTAGCTGACTTACAGAATTCGTTTAGAAAAAGTAAGCTCAACGATTAAATACAAAGTAGGAATAAAATTAACTTTTATCCCTGCTTTTTTATTGCTTAGATTTCACGTTCTTTCTCATCGATTACTAATCAAGTTTTCGCTGAGTCGAAAAACTAGTTATTTTAATCTGCTTGGTGGTATGCTATGATTACATTAGTATATGAGAGAATTTTAATCTAAGGAGAAAGCCTATGCTCATTAAATCCCTAGTTTTACCTAAAGAACGTCTCACCACAATTGTTGAATCGGTGACCTTAGAAGAAGCATTACAGCTACTAGAAGAGTCTGGTTACCGTTGTGTGCCCGTCCTAGATGCTAGCGGCAAGATTTTCCGCGGTAACATCTATAAGATGCACATCTACCGTCATAAGTCTCAAGGGGGCGATATGCAGCTTCCCGTGACCAGCTTATTGAAGAATATGACCAAGTATATTCCAGTTGACGCACCGTTTTTCAAAGTATTCTTCAACATTAAAGATTTGCCATACATCGCCGTATTAGACGAAGATAGCAATTTTTACGGAATTCTCACGCATAGCACGTTATTAAATATGCTTTCTGAAGCGTGGAATCTCGAATTAAGTAGCTATGTACTCACTGTGCTTTCTTCTGGTGAACAAGGTGATTTGGTTGCCATGTCGAAGATTATCGCTAAATATACCTCAATCGCCAGCTGCATCACCTTAGATGCTAAGCAAGATGAATTCGTACGACGCACCCTTTTCACCTTGCCTGCTGGACTTGATCTTGAGATTTTGAAAAAGATTGTTTATAAGCTCGAGAAAAAAGGCTATCGTGTTCCTGAAATCGATGATTTACAATCTGATAAGGCGCTCCGTGATGACTCCAAACTTGATGATTTAGTTTAACGCAAAAAAGGGCAGTCCTAATTAGGACTGCCCTTTTTAATCTTTATGATTTCATTTGTGCATCAAAGTGCACAACTTTATCCACAGCATACATTACTGGTGCGGTAATCACCATGATGACTGCTTCTGAAAGTGCCAACGAAATATACGTTGGCCAGAATGGAATGTGTGTGCTAGCAGTAGAACCGGTTAACACAATCATCCACGCAATCATACACATCGAAACGGTGAACAAGAGAATATTGACCACCATTTTTTGCCAAGTTTGTTTTAAATAGGGCATCACAAGCGTTAATACAAGCAGCGCCAATAAAGTTTGCCCGCCACCAAAAAGCGTATCGAGTAACTTGTTTTCAGAACTGAAAAAGAAATTGAACACTAATACCCCACCGAAAACACCCCATAGATATTTCTTATTGAAGACCACTAAATGGTTTAAGCCTTCCGAAATTCTAAATTGAATGGCTCCTGAAGCAAATCCCAACATACCTGGGAATAACGATAAAACAACGTATAATGCTGCCACTAACCCGTTTAGAATCACCGTTTTTAATCGACTTTGATTCGTCATCTTTGAATCCTCCTAGTTTTTTTGCGTGGGATGGTTACGAACCACGTTTTTTCGAACAGCTACCATCATATCATATTTACCGGCTGCTGATAAAGGTCAAAAAAAGAGAATCCGCTTATAAAAGCGGGTTCTCTTTTTTTTGGTATTTATGTATTAAGGATTTAAGACCGGTTTAAGTCCAACACTAATGGTGAGCGCCCGATCGACTTGTGCCATCTTATCCGCCACTAAATGTGTGACGCGATCTTTCAAGCGTTGTTTATCAATCGTTCGTACCTGTTCTAATAAAATCACGGAGTCGCGTTCGACACCATTATCCTTGGCCGTAATTCCAACGTGTGTTGGTAATTTTGGTTTTTGAATCTTTGCTGTAATCGCGGCAACGATTACGGTTGGACTATGGTGATTACCCACATCATTTTGAATGATTAAAACAGGACGCATGCCCCCTTGTTCTGAACCGACCACTGGTGATAAATCCGCATAAAAAATATCGCCACGCTGTATTAATTCTCCCACTTGTTCTCCCTCCAATTAGGATCAATCAACTACGCGAATGTGTGCGTACGCCTCACTTTCGCAAGCGTTAAATTCAGCCGCAATTTGACTGTTGATGCTAGCCATCTCAGCGTACCCGTTAATGACGTTATCTACTTTTGACTGTCTGGTCGCCATGAATTCGTGAAGCGCATCTTGAATCAAATCATTCTCATCAAGGGCATACACCTCACAATACTGCTTAATTGCTTGGACCAACTCAACGTCTAATTTAACGGATAGTTGTTCACGGTTAGCTTTCATCTGCATCAACCTCCGAATCAACACTTTAACCTTTATTCATCCTACCACAGAACTGGCGATAATCAAATTCTTAATCCTTAATGTTCATCAATTCCACTGTAAACCCGTGGTAACCGATCAGATAAACCACAGATAATTTCATAGTGAATCGTCCCTGCATAATCTGCGATCTCTTGTAAAGTAATTTCGTCATCACCACTTTTACCAACAAAAACTACTTTGATCCCCACTGGATATTGCTTAGGTAACCGAATCATCAATTGATCCATGCAGACCCGACCGACAATTTCACACCGATGTCCATCCACCAAAACGGTTGAGCCTTGCATCCGTCTAGACCAACCATCGGCGTAACCGATTGGAATCGTCCCAATCCATTCAGCTTCACTCGCTTCATAAGTCGCACCGTAACCAATCTTACTTCCGGCTTCAACTTGCTTAACAAAGACCAATTCTGATTCAAGACTTAGCGCCGGTTTCAATGCATAAGGCAATTCAGGAATCGCATTCCCTGAAGGATTCAATCCGTACATACTAATTCCCATTCGAATTAAATTCTCATTGCAAGCTGAGTGCCATAAACTCGTGGCTGAATTCGAAACATGCACAAATCGTGGACGTTCTGGTAACACGGCTACTAGTTCATTAAACCGGGCACTTTGTTCTTTAAAATAAGTATCATCGGGATCATCCGCAGTTGCGAAATGGGTAAAAATCCCTTCTAAATCAAAATATTTCGCATGTGCTTTGATAAATGTGGCTGCTGCTAGTAATTCAGTCGCATCTCTAAAACCAATTCGCCCCATACCACTATCCACACTCAAATGAATGTGCATTGGTTGTGAATAAGGTGTTTGTTGGGCAATTTCGTAAGCAGCTTGCAACCATTCGAGTGAGCCGACCGTAATGGAGATTTGGTTGGCAATCACCAATTCGATTTCGGTGGGCTGTGTAATCCCTAGCACCAAAATGGGTTCCGTAAAGTTAGCACGCCGTAAAGCTAAGGCCTCATCTAAAATAGCCACACAAAATCCTGCAGCACCAGCCGCTTGGGCCGCTTCTGCAACAGGAATCATGCCATGCCCATAAGCATTTGCTTTTAAGACAGGGAAAATCACTGCATCTGTGCCTTTTAAATCCTTTAGTTCATTTTGAATATTTTCATAAATTGCGTTTTGATCAACTAGAATGCGTGTTGGTCGTAAGTAGCCGACTGTCATCGTCTCAACCTCTTTCCAAAATAACTTCTGCCACCACTAACGTCGTTGTATGCGAAAGTGATACGTGGACAGTTCCCTCAAATAAATCTTGTTTGATGTAGGGTTTGCCCTTTGCATCATTTAACGTTTCAATCGCTTGCAGTTGTACCTGTCCAATACCAGTCCCATAAGCTTTACTAAAAGCTTCCTTCACTGCAAAGCGCCCCGCTAAAAATTCTAACGCACGGCGCCCCGTATACCGTTTAAACAGTTCATATTCCTTAGCTGTTAATACTTTTTCAGCAAAATGACTATTCTTGCTCTGTGCTTTTTCAAATCGATCAATTTCGGCTAAATCAATGCCTAATCCAGCAATCATCGTCTTCGCCCCTAGTACCCTATTTTTAATTAGTTTACCACAAAAAAGACAGAGACTGAACTTACATCTCTGTCACAATTGACTATATGAAAACAGCGGCCGACCAAGTTGGCCGCCCGCTGTTTTTAAAAAGTCTTATTTATCGTTTGTCCGAATTGTGAAGTTCCGTTTTGAACGGCCATCAGTCTTCTTACGGTTGTCACGATTGTCATTGCTACGACGTTTGCTGCTATCGCCGTTGCCACTGTTGCGACGACCGTCTTTGTTGTCATTACCACGACGTTTGCCATCGCCATTACCACGACGATTGCCACCGCGATAGCCGCCACCGTTACCGCCACCGTTACCGCCACGACGATTGCCGCCGCCATTCCGGTTGCCGCTACGATTGCCACCTTTTTTACGTGAAGGCAATGGACGTTCTGGTGTTATCTTAACAGGAACTGATTCCTTGCTGATTGTCTTCAAAAGCACTGAAGCTAATTCAACGTCAGAGAATTGTTTCAATAATTCTTCAGCTTCTTCGCTGAATTTAGCCAATTGGCCTTTTTCAATCATTGAGTTGATGTCTGCAACCGCTGCAGCTAATTGGCCCTTGAAGGCTTCTTTTTCTGTAGGTGGTTGTAATGGTAACATCCGTTTCTTCGTTAAGTTTTCGATGATGTGTAAGTATTCCATTTCGTTTGGTGTTACAAAAGTAACTGAAACGCCTGACTTACCGGCACGACCTGTCCGGCCAATCCGGTGAACATAACTATCAGGATCTTGAGGAATATCGTAGTTATAAACATGGGTCACACCTGAGATATCAAGACCACGAGCAGCAACGTCTGTTGCCACTAAGATATCTAAACGGCCAGCCTTAAATGATTTCAAGACGCTCATCCGTTTTTGTTGTGATAAATCACCGTGAATCCCTTCAGCATTGTAACCACGAGCCTTCAAACCGCGTGTTAATTCATCAACACGCCGTTTTGTCCGACCAAAGATTAATGTTAATTCAGGTGATTGAACATCGAATAAACGCGTCATAATGTCGAATTTTTCGAAGTCCTTTGCCCGCACATAGTATTGATCAATTAAGTCAGCCGTTAATTCTTTTGACTTCACTTTGATCATTTCAGGGTTAGTCATGAAGCTCTTACCGATTTTCATGATTGGTGCTGGTAATGTTGCTGAGAATAAAAGTGTTTGACGTTGGTCTGGCACTTGTTTGATGATGCTTTCGATATCATCAACGAAGCCCATGTCTAACATTTCGTCAGCTTCATCTAAGACCAATGTTTTCACGTGGTCTAATTTAACTGTGCGACGGTTGATATGATCCAATAAACGACCCGGTGTCCCAACAAGAATTTGTGGGTGATCTTTTAATGAGCGGATTTGGCGACGAATGTCAGCCCCACCGTATACAACTTGTACTTTCGCTTTACGGTCGCGACCTAAGCGATAGAGTTCTTCTTGTGTTTGGATTGCCAATTCACGCGTTGGTGAAATGATCAATGCTTGAATGTTAGGATTGTCTAAGTCTAAGTTTTGTAAGATTGGTAAACCAAAAGCGGCTGTCTTACCGGTACCAGTTTGTGCTTGACCGATAACATCCTTACCAGCTAATGCCAATGGGATTGTTTCGCCTTGGATGGGTGTTGCTTCTTCAAAGCCAGCGCGTTCGATGGCTTTCATAATTGGTTCTGATAAACCTAATTCTGCGAATTTCAAATAGTGTTCCTCCTTGTTTTGTAAAAAACATGCCATTACAAAACAGGTCCACTTCGTCAATTGCACCATTTTCAAAAATCTGTCTTGTAATATAATTGTTTTCAAAAGCCTTTTTCATTAAAAAAGCTCCTTAATAGCTTATCATGCCACAACTTAATTAGCAAACGGAATTGCTCCAATTGTTAATCTAATTCCATAGCTTCAATCGCTAAACAGCGTGCCTGTGCAGTTGTCTGTCAATTGCTAATCATTAATTAACTTCAGTATCTTGTAAAGCAGCGACTACTTTTTCTAAATGTAAGCCATGACTTGCCTTTAAAACGATTAAATCGTCAGGTTGTACCTGCGCTTGCAAGCCAGCAATTAATTGCGTTTGTTCATGGCGGTTAAAGTAATGGAGGCGTTCTGGTGCATAACGCTCTTTTAACGTCACATATAATGGTTCAATTTCATCCCCGAACAAGAAGACCTCTTGAATCATCGTGGGATCTAATTCTTGGGCCAAACTTTCGTGTAATTTCTTGCTGGCAGTACCAAGTTCCAACATGTCGCCTAAGACGGCAATCCGCCGCCCGTCAGTCTCAAAATGGCTGAAATTGTGTAAAACTTCTTTGGCAGCCGTTGGGTTTGAATTGTAAACATCACTCAACATCCGTTCACCCTTTTGACCAACAAGCCACTCTGTCCGATTACTTGTGACTTCAAAATTCGCCAAGGCTTTTTTCATTAATTCTGGTTTAATATGGAACCGTTGCCCAACCAAAATTGCGGCCAACGCATTATTGACATTATAAGCACCCATCATTGGAATCGTAAACGTCATCTCTGGCCAAGCATTCAACTTGAATGACGTTTCAGTTTCACCTGCACGGACTTGTAAGGGATATAAGTCATTGGTCGTCAAATTACCGAATGTCTCGGTTGTGAGTTCGCCAACCCGTTCAGTCAATAGCGGTTCGTCGCCAGCGTAAATTAATAGACCATCTTCTTTGAGCCCATCTGTGATTTCCATCTTAGCATTGGCAATCTTATCACGCGTCTTGAAAAATTCGATATGGGCTTCCCCGATCATCGTAATGACTGCGACATCTGGCATGGCTAATTCACTGAGCGCTTTTAATTGACCTGGGCGATCCATCCCCATCTCAATCACTAAAATTTCAGTATTAGCTTCCATCGATAAAATCGTTTGTGGCACACCAATTTCATTATTAAAGTTAGCTTGTGTCTTGTGCATATTGTACTGACTACCTAAAACAGCAGCTGTCATATCTTTCGTCGTTGTTTTACCATTACTACCGGTAATCGCAACCACTTTGGGATTAATTTTTTGGAGATAATGCATGGCTAACTTCTGATAAGCCGCTAGTGGGTCTGTAACCACTAATACAGGAAAATCAGTTGGCTGTGCATCATGATTGGCAGCCCAAAAAGTTGCCACTGCCCCATTTTCCTTAGCTTGTCCAACAAAGTCGTGACCATCACGCATACCAGCTAACGGTACAAACAAAGCGCCCGCATTTAATTGACGTGCGTCAAACGCAACATTCGTCACTTCAATGGTTGCCCATTGTTCAATATCGTTTTTAGCCCCAGTGACTCGTGCAATTTCACCCAACTGCATTTTCATATCTCAATAACTCCTATTACTCTGTGTGCATTTTTACGCACGCTTTTTTTAGTTATGGCTTAAAATACTATGCAATATTGTACCATAGTTTCAAAAAAGCCCCAAAAATGATTGACCACCAATTAAGAGTACCACCGTGAATAGTCATCAACCTGTTTATCATTTGGTCGATATTGTTGCTTAGTCGGGCTCCGCCACCCTTTAAAAGCTGTTTTGCGTAGTGCATGATCATTTTGCAGCGGTGGTTGGCTATCTAACCGGGCGTGTTGCCGATCATTCCGATTAGCATAATTAAACGATTCACCGTTTAGTAGTTGCCGGAGTGTGCCATCATCTAGCTGGTAATGGTCAGGATTACTATCAATCAGACCATCCGCCCTTACTTTGAGCACTTGCCATTGACTGATAAATGCTCCGGATGGTGCTAGAATAAATTCACTATGAAAATCCGGCGTGAGTCGTTTTCGATTCCAATGCGTTGTTGGGCGCTGTCCGTTGCGGTATTTATTATGGAGCCGAGCTGGTTCACGCCGCAGCCAATAATGTGGCTGGGTCGCTTGTCGTTTTCGCACAAACCGCGCTAAGGCTTGTTCATCTGTTTCACCAGAGTGTTGAAAATAATGGCGGATATAGCGTAGATTCTGCCGATCTAAATACATTCTGAATTGATGAATCCGTTTATCGGTTAAAACTCGACCGACAAATGCACGTTGCACACTTTGCGCAAAGGTTGCTAAAAAAGGCGCATCTGGTGCTAATTGCGGGTCAAGTTGATAATCACGTGCTGTTAATTGCAAAAACGCATGCTCATCCAACTGCGCCCCTAAATGCGTGAGCACTAAATTGATCCGCTGGTAATTAATCACTGGTTGTGCAGTTCGGTCCCCATATGCTTCAAAAAGCATTTGATAAAGTGCTGAGCCTACTTGATGTAATGCTTGCCAATTGTGTTGCAAAATCCTTTTAAGCGCTGTTGGTTGCGCAGCAAGTTGTCCCGTTAAATGGGTTGCATAAGCGCGTAAACTCGCAACGTCCCAATTAGCGCGTTCTAACTGTTCAAAATGGGCCACCACCTCTGCCTGATCAACAATCCGATACCGCTGCGGTAGTGTTTGCCGCCAAAGATCCATTAATTGAGTGCCATCCGTTTTAATTGCCAGCGTTGTGATGATGGCGCGTTGAATCATTGTGCGTTGTTGCGTCGATAATGTTAGCTGGTGACGCGCATGCAATGCCAATAATAATTGCCCACGCACAACCGGTAAATCAATCATGGTAATCTGTTTGCTCGGTGTCTCATTCAATTGCATTATTAGAATAGATTGTAACGCCATTAACTGCTGGATTGGGGATAATCGCACACTGATCACTCCTCTTTTCCTTTATTATACAAAAAAAGAGAGGGACAAAAATGAATTTTGCCTCCCTCTATATAAAACGTGTTCTATCAACTATTACCTACAGCTGATGCGTTATGTCTTTAAAACATTACATCGCTCTTAATTTAGCGACTCGTTCTTCAATCGGTGGATGACTATCAAATAAATGAGCACCCGACCGACTAAGTCCTTTAAATGGATCTGAGATATACAAAGCTGCGCTTGATGGATCCGCAGCTTGCATTGGCTCACTGTCAGAAATCTTTAATAACGCATTGATCAAACCTTGTGGGTTCCGCGTTAATTCGACACCAGATGCATCAGCCAAGTATTCCCGATTTCGCGACAACGCCATCTGTGCAATACTAGCCGCCAAAGGTCCCAATATCAACAATAGGATCGAAAAAACCAAACCGATGATATTACTTGCACCTTCTTCACGGTCGTTATCACGACTGCGGCCGCCGCCCCACCATAACATGTTGCTGCCGATGTTCACGAGCATTGAAATCACCGCAGAAAGTGCCAAGGCAATCGTTTGTAACCGAATATCGTAATTGCGAATATGGGAGACTTCGTGAGCAATTACCCCCTCGAGTTCCTCCCGATTCAAACGCGCCATGATGCCAGTCGTGACCGCCACCGCAGCGTGTTGTGGATCATTGCCTGTTGCAAACGCGTTTGGGCTAGGATCGTCAACAATGAAAACCCGGGGTATCGGTACTTGGGCGACCATCGCCATGTCTTCAACAATGTGCCATAAATCAGGATATTCGCTAGCATCATGGACTTCGGTCGCATGATTCATCTGCATAACAACGTTGGTTGAGTTTCCAATCATCATCGCCATATAAACGGCGGCTAAAATAGCCGCCACCACGACACCACTAATCAAATTACGCATAAACAGATACCCTAATGCAGCCCCAATTGCCAATACTAAAGCAAAAAAGCCAATCATCACATATACCGTTTTACGTTTGTTCTGTTGAATTTGTTCAAATAACATTCCCAATCACACCCTATTCAAAGGAAACTTTAGGTGCTGCTTTTTCCTCAACTGGCGTTTCTAAGTAAGCTGTCTTTTGGAAATTGTGAGCACCTGCCAAAATATTACCAGGGAAAGTTTGAATTTGGTTGTTGTAACGGGTAGCACTTGAGTTAAACAATTGACGTGCATACGCAATTTTATTTTCCGTATTCGTCAATTCTTCCATTAACTTCGTAAATTCTGCGTCCGCTTTTAAATCTGGATAGCTTTCTGACAAGGCGAAAACGCTTTTCAATGAATCCGTTAATTGATTAGAAGCCGCCATTGTTGCTTGCCGATTATCAGCTGGCATTTCAACCAATTGATTCCGCATCTTGATGACTTTTTCCAACGTGTCTTGTTCATGCTTAGCATAACCTTTCACGGTCGATACTAAGTTTGGAATCAAGTCATTCCGCCGTTTGAGTTGTACATCGATTTGGCTCCATGCTTCATCTGTCCAGTTCCGACTCTTGACCATGTTATTGTAGGTGCTGATATAGAAGCCAACCGCGCCAACCACTAACAAAATAATGATAATAATAAACCACAACATACGCGTATCCTCTTTTCTTTAATGTTGTCTTCATATTATCAGACTCGCTACAACAAATAAAGAATAGGTTGCCAACCTTAACAAAACCTTGGTTTGACATAAATGGTAAAATTAAAGAGTTACCAATTTTGGGAGGGATACTTGCATGTTTACTGCACAGCCAGCAATTGCGAATGTTGATTTAACTGCACCACGGATGATTGTCGATGACCCTCGGATTCCCATGAGTTATCAGGCACTTTGTCAAACAACCAATGGCGGTTTTTTGACTAACTTTAGCCTTCCTACGAGTGAGCCAACAAGTGATGGTCTCGCCGACGTTGAGTGTCATTATTTAGCTGGGATTGCTCACAACGGTGAAGCAGTCATCCAAGCCCCCGACTTGCCCGATTACTTAGTCCCTTTTAGTCAGCATCAACAGCAGTACTTTGTATTTGATTGCCAACAAGCCTCAGCTGAACCACCGATTCGCTACATAGATACTGAGGTCGATCAATGGTTAACCGTTGCTGATTCGCTGGATAGTTTTCTCGAACAATTAGGTCCCAAAGTAATTGATCTAAATCCAGATAATGAGTTAACCCCTTTGCAGCGTAACCATTACTTGTTAGTGGCACAGGGAGCACAGCTAGACACTTTGCTAGCCCGTTATGAAGCCGATGCTGATAAAGAATGGCTGTTTGATTGGCTACTCTATTTTGCCGAACACGGTACACCAGCCCAACAAGCAAGCGCATTGACTGCCTACGACACTCAGCGGTTGTACTTTAAACGCCAGCTGCCACGAGCTAAAGATGCGCAACTGACTGCCCTCTTTGAACAACTCCCACACTTAAAAGACGCCTACCACGCACATCAGCAAGCGTGGTCGCCGCTTTAACTTTTTAGAATCGAGATGATGACACCATGTTGACTAACATTCGTCAACGTTTATTCAGACGCCGCGCACAATGGGAACAGAACCTCGTCGTTTTATGGTTTGGTAATTTCATGGCCGGGGTTGCTTTTAGTTTGATTATGCCATTTATGTCGTTATACATTGACACACTTGGCAACTTTACAACGGCCCAACTGAGTTTATGGAGTGGGGTGACCTATTCTATTACCTTCTTGGTTACCGCTCTGATTTCACCATGGTGGGGCAAAATTGCTGACCGCCGTGGTCGCAAATTAATGTTACTCCGCGCCTCATTAGGACTAGCGATTGTCCTGGGTGCGATGGGCTTAGTCCAAAATATTTATGAATTAATTGGTTTGCGACTATTACAAGGCTTCTTCTCGGGTTATATCAGTAATTCAAACGCCTTAATTGCCACTTCAGCACCACAAGAAAAAAGTGGTCAAGCTTTAGGCACCCTGACCACCGGAAGTGTTTCCGGAACCTTATTAGGCCCGTTGTTGGGTGGGATTATCGCCCAAGCAACCGGCTATCGAACAACCTTCTTCATTACCGGTACCATCTTGTTCATCGTCTTTATCCTCTGTCTGGTTTTCGTTCACGAAGACTTCACGCCAGTCCAAAAAGGCGATCAAGTACCCGGTCGGCAACTGATTCATGAATTGAAATACCCGCATTTAATTATCGGCATGTTCGTCACCACAATGATTATTCAAGCCTCCAACAACTCAATTAGCCCGCTGTTGAGTTTATATGTCCGTCAATTAATGCATCATGGCAATAACGTAGCGTTAGTCAGCGGAGTTGTCGCGGCTACTCCAGGGATCGCAACCTTAATTGCCGCGCCGCGTTTTGGTGCACTTGGCGATCGGATCGGTTCCGAGAAAATTTTACTCGGTGGCTTGATCTTCGCCGTCTTCGTTTACGTTCCGCAAGCTTTCGTTCAAAATGTTTGGCAACTCGGTGCCCTGCGTCTGCTGGTTGGGGTCGCCGATGCCGCATTGTTACCGCAAGTTCAAACGATTCTTGCGAAGTACTCACCCCATAGTTCCGCCGGGCGGATTTTCAGTTATAACCAATCCTTCCAAGCAATGGGGAATGTCGCCGGACCTTTAATTGGTTCCAGCGTTTCTGGCCTATTCGGTTACAGCGGGGTTTTCCTATCGACAACCGTTTTAGTAATCGTCAACCTCTTCTGGGTGCGTCAGAATACAAAAGTCTTACGCGAAGAACATGAAATACAAAAATAATACAAAAAAGTGGTGTCGCTCATTTTCAGAGCGACACCACTTTTTTGTTGAAACGTGCTTTTTGTGGCATATTTCTGCGCTTAACAGAATTTGCCAAATCGGTGATTACAATCGCCAATTCGTCAAATCCAGTTAATGCTCAAAATATAAGCGCCACAAACGCACTCTATTTTTTGGTAAACGTCAGTTTATCTAACCAGTCCCGGTTATGTTTAATACAGAAATAGCCGATAATGGCGATTAAACATGATCCCAAGACATCCGCTAGTAAGTCCCCCATCGTGTCTAACAAGGCTGCTTGGCCTAATAAAAGGTGACCTTTTGCCATATAACGTTGCATGTTTAAGCCTAACAAACTATCGCCGGTAAATTCATAGAATTCCCACAACACACCAATCGTACTCCCAAACGTTGCCGCAAACAAACTCATGAGTAAGGCTGAAATGGTTTGACGGAGTTGTTTTGAAATCAATACGTTAAAGACCGTATACCCTAAGCCCGCCAATAACCCGGCACTCAAGACATGCAAGAATTTATCCCAGTAGTATAAGCGACTATAAAAATGTAATCCCGTCCCCAATAAAATCGAACAGTATACAAAGATTAAATAAACTGCATATAGAATCTCTGGAAACCGGTATGGCATAAAGCGTTCAATGATAATAGGTAAGGTCGCAATCACCAGGCCTGCAACCACTTGTAAAACGGCAAAAGACAATGTTCCGTTGTCTTTGGGGTTAGTCAGCATTTGTTCTAAGTGGCAAATTCTATAATTAATCCGAACAGAAATTAAAAAGCCCAAAGCA
>ERZ794962.27-NODE-27-length-31138-cov-12.358846_pt1 | contig 31138 bp, 25 predicted proteins | sample MGYA00375739_ERZ794962 | MGnify/ENA primary metagenome ERZ794962 (study PRJEB30138, sample SAMN05968710) | food fermentation metagenome | isolation source: fermented_meat | host: spontaneous_fermented_meat_time_7_first_replicate;spontan... | place: Italy | collected...
GAAGCTGATCTTTTTTGTCCGAACAGCGTTCGGATTAATTTTACAATCTACCAACGGTCGAAATTTATACGATTGGGAATCGTACCGACAAAGAAAGTGATCAATTATTCAATGATTAAAAAAACACCGCTAGCCTATTAGGTTAGCGGTGTTTTTTGGGAGATCTAGAATTTAATAACAACTTTCCCGGTTGAGTGATTCGTAGCACTTAGTTGATGGGCTTTGATCAAGCCATCAGCAGAAAATGGGAAGACAGTATCGATAATTGATTTGACTTTACCATCGGCCATTAATGCGGCAATCTTTTTAAGTTGATCACCATCTGGCATTAACCAGATGGCTTTGAAAGTCATATTGGTATCTTTAATGATGGCCGCAGTTTCAGGCGCTTCACCAACGATTGAAATTTGGCGACCTGTTTCAGGATTGAGGACAGCCCATGCATCGACTTGTCCTTGACCCCCGATAGTGTCGATAACGAGATCGACATTGTGGGCTTTATCGGCCACTTTTTCAGTTCGATAGTCAATGATTTCATCAGCGCCAAGTTCACGGACAAGATCGAAGTTCTTCGCACTAGTTGTGGTGATAACGTGGGCGCCCATTGCTTTTGCGAATTGGATAGCATATGAACCTACGCCACCTGAACCAGCTTGGACCAGGACGCTTTCGCCTGGTTGTAGGTGACCGTGGTTAAAGAGTGCTTGCCAAGCAGTTTCGCCAGCTAATGGGACGGCAGCCGCTTCTTCAAAAGTGACATTGACTGGTTTTGGTGCGATTAAGTTGTCATCAACGGCAACGTATTCAGCATAAGTACCACGATTTGAAGTGGCAGGTCGTGCGAAAACTTCATCACCAACGTGCCATTCTGTTACGGCTGATCCAACGGCAACAACGACCCCGGAAAGGTCCCAGCCAAGAACGATTGGGAATTCCCATTGGAACATGCTTGTGAGATGACCTTCACGTAATTTCCAGTCGAGTGGGTTGATTGCTGTCGCTTTAGATTGAATTAGGACTTGGTGTTCACCAATTGTAGGCATCGGTAAAGTAATCATTTCAAGTTGGTTTTCGTCACCATATTGTTGGATGGCAACAGCGTGCATTGTTTCTGACATATGAATAGCCTCATTTTCTTATTATTAGTAAGTGTAGTGTACCAATCAAATGGTTGTTAAGTCAATTAACAGGCTTAAAAAGTAAAAGAAAAGCACCCAATTTGGTTAATTGGATGCTCAGAAAATAATGCTGTTAATCCTCAAAGTCTAACCCGTTTGAGTCAGCACTCTATAGTTCTTCTTCTGCTATTTTTGCTAGTGTTGTTTTTGATGGGATGAAGAATAGGGCACCAGTTGTTGGTTCACTGAAGTCGAGTAGGTGGTCATAATTGCCGGCTGGTTTGCCGACGAACATGTTGGTTAACATGCGTTTTGTCACTGACCATGTTCGAGAATAGCCGATAAAGTAAGTACCGGTCATTTTTTCGCCAGGGTTTGCGTATGGAACGTTCATGCGAACAATCTTATGTTCCACACCGCCTTCGTTATCTTGTGAGACAACGTTGTGCGCGTTGGTTGGCTTTTCGGCGTCAGCAAGTTCTAAGTCAGAAAACTTTTTGCGGCCAATTGTTTTTTCTTGTTCTTCAGTTGAAGTATGGTTCCAGCTGTCCATGGCATGGATATATTTCTGTGCAAAAGCGTATGAACCGTTGATGAATTCTGGATCTTCATCGCCGACTAATGCGTATTCAGCAGTTTCATCGATAGCGGGATTTTCCGTACCGTCAATGAAGCCGATGATCGCGCGGCCTTCGAAGTAACGGAATCCGTGTGTTTCATCAATCGTTGTTGCGTTATCAGAAATGAATTGCATCATTTGATCTAATACTTCATAACAAACCGCCATTTCTTTGGCCCGAATATGGAAGAAAAGATCGCCTCCGGTTGCGACGGCATCATGTTTAGGGCTTGGAATTGCCTTGAAGGGTTCCAATTCCTTTGGTTTTGGTGCGTTAGGGAATAAGTAATCCCAAGCATCCGAGCCAATCCCGAAAGCCACGCGTAAGTGGGCATCTGGGTAACGGATATTCATGCTATTGATGATCGCTGGAATGCGCGCTGCTAATTCGGTAACAGCCGCTTTGTCCGCCTCGGCATCTTGCCGATTCAATTTCTGGGTGACGAAAATGATGTTCTCGCCAGCATCTTTAAAAACGTCTTGTGCATCTGTGGGTGTAATTGCCATGTTCAGAACCTCCAAATAAAAATTTAAAGTTAGTTATTTATAATCATTATTATCTAGCTCAGTGCAAGCATACCAAAAAATGGTTTTTTTTACCAGTCCCAATAATTAAAAAAAGACATATTATTTGTAACGCTTACATTTTAAGCGATATACTTAAGTAAGTGAAACATAAAATCATCAGGAGGTCTTTATTAATGGTAGCACAGAAAATAAACGCATCAGATGCAATGTTAAAAGTCATGGCAGACTGGGGAATTGACCATATTTTTGGTTTACCCGGTGGCTCGTTTGATTCAACGATGAATGCACTACATAACCAGAAAGCGATTATGCGTTACATTCAAGTGCGCCATGAAGAAGTCGGTGCACTAGCAGCGGCGGGTGAAGCCAAAGCGACTGGCAAGATTGCTGCTACATTTGGCTCAGCCGGACCTGGTGCAGTCCACTTGTTAAATGGTCTCTACGATGCTAAATATGATAATGTTCCTGTATTAGCATTAGTTGGACAAGTTGCTACGGGTGTGATGAATACGGATTATTTCCAAGAAATGAATGAAAACCCCATGTTTGCTGATGTGGCAGTCTATAATCGGACGGTAATGACGGCTGAACAGATGCCACTTGTAGTCGACCAAGCCATTCAACAAGCCTATAAACACCGCGGCGTAGCAGTTGTCACGATTCCAACTAACCTAGGCTGGGAACCGATTGAAGATAACTTCGAGGCCACTGCAAACTTATTCCAAATGGGCAATTATCCAGAGCCAAGAAGCGCGGATATTGATCGTACATTACAGTTAATTAAAGATGCAAAACAACCCATTATTTATTTTGGTCAGGGTGCACGTGCTGCGGGTGAAGAATTGGTTGCTTTATCTGATCGGTTGAGTATCCCAATGATGTCATCAGCCCTTTCAAAAGGGATTGTTGCCGATGACCATCCAGCTTATATGGTTTCAGCTGGGCGAGTAGCCACGAAACCCGGAGTTGATTTGGCAGAAGCTGCTGATCTAATCTTATTTGTCGGTAGCAATTATGAATTCGGTCAATACTTCTTCAAGCCAGATGCCAAATTTATTCAAATTGATATCGATCCTACTAAATTAGGACACAGACACCATGTCGATGTCGGAATTTTAGCGGATGCTAAGACGGCGTTAAAGGCATTGCTAGCCGCGAGTGAACCAGTTGCCGAAAAATCCGCCTTTTATAAAGCAGCACTCGCCAATAAAGAAAACTGGAATGAATGGAAAGCCAGTTTTGAAGAAGACGATCAAACACCGTTACGTGTGGAACCCGTCTTCAAACAAATCAATGAGATGGCCACTGACGATGCCATCTTTAATCTCGATGTTGGGAATGTTTCAATCGATGGGGTGCGTTTCTTGAAAATGCATCCAGGCCAACGTATGACGTTATCAGCATGGTATGCCACAATGGGTTGCGCAGTGCCTGCAGCAATCGGGACCCAGGCTGCTTACCCTGACCGTCAAATCTGGTCGATTAGTGGTGACGGTGGCTTCACGATGGTGATGCAAGATATTATCACGCAAGTTAAATATCAAATGCCAATCATCAACGTTGTATTAAGCAACGATTCATTCGGATTCATTGAAGCTGAACAAGATGATAAGGGTCAACCACATTCAGGGGTTGCCATTCAAGGGGCAGATTACGGTGCAGCAGCAACAGCGATGGGCGCAAAAGGATTTACGGTACGGACATTAGCTGAATTGAAAGCTGCTTTTGCTGCTACTAAAGGCACGAAGGAACCTGTTGTGATTGATGTTAAAATTGCTAACGAACGTCCGTTACCCGTTGAACAACTCGTGATTGATGATCAAACACAGGATCCAGCAGAAGTAGCGACCTTTGTTGAAAAATATCATGCACAAGGATTGAAACCATTTCGGACGTTCTTAGAAAGTTAAGATTTTTTAAATCAGACTAGCGACCGATAAAAAATAATGTTGAATGTGGTAAATTATAATTAAAATTAACCTTGGAAGGAATTCAGCGGATGAGTAGAACAATTTCAAGACGCTTAATCAGCGCAACGTCTCTCATGGCATTAATCGGAAGCATCTCATTGGCTATTTATTGGTCTCGGCTTGGTCTTTTTAATAACACGACCGCGTTGCAGGCGTATTTGGGGCACTCTGTGCTAATTGGTCCGCTGATTTTCATCACGATTCAGATTATTCAAGTTGTGATTCCTGTCATTCCAGGCGGGATTAGCACCGCAGCCGGGGTTTTGGTATTCGGCCCACTTTGGGGGTTTGTTTATAATTACGTCGGGATTGCAATTGGTTCTATCTTGAACTTCTTATTAGCACGACAATTTGGGAAGCCGTTCATCTTACACGTCATCAGTGAAAAAACGTATGACAAGTATATCGGGACGATTACGGAAAAGAAAAACTTTGCGCGCTTCTTCGCACTTGCGATTTTCTTACCGGTCGCACCAGACGATGTATTGTGCTTGATGGCTGGGCTCACCGAGATGTCATTGAAGAAATTTACATGGATCATTATTTTATGCAAGCCAGCTTCAATTGCAGTGTATAGTTTTGCGCTGGTGTATGGCGGTCAATTCCTAATGCAATTAATGTAAAAAAAGGCCCAGGATATTTTATCCTGGGCCTTTTTTGTGTGTTTAGGCGGTTTTTTTCTTTAACCCGATGCCAGTAACGGCACTGAGAATTGAGAAGATTGGTGATAAGAGACTGAAGAAACAAAATGGAAGGTAACTCAAGGTAGGGACACCTAAAGTATTAGCGGCAAAAACGCCAGCGACGCCCCATGGAACGAGGTAGTTGATAACTGTCCCACCATCTTCAAGGGCGCGCCCTAAAGCAAGATTACTCAAGTTTGATTTTTCAAAGGTGCTCTTGAAGGCTTTACCAGGGAGAATCACAGAAAGAAATTCTTCACCGATAAAGAGGTTAACGCCAATCCCAGAAGCAATAACGGCGCTGATCAATTGACCTGGCGTCTTAAGATGGGTAGCAAGAGGGGCCATCACGCGTTCGATTAAACCAAGCTTCATTAAGAGGCCACCGAGGGTTAAGGTCAAGATAATTAAGGCGACGGTGCTTAACATGCTATTAATCCCACCGCGTGAGAGTAAGGCATCGATACTTTTATCGCCGGTGTGGGCAACAAACCCATTTTCAATGTAACTCGCAATTTTAGCAATTGGTGTGTGTGGGTTGTGGAAAAAGATTAAACCGATTGAAACGGCAATGTTTAAAAAGAGTGTTGGAATTGCTGGCATTTTAAGGCGAGCACAAACGAAAATTAAGATGATTGGAATTAGTGCAAGTAGGCTAACTGAAGTGTGCGTGTTTAAGACAGCAACCGTCGCACCAATTTTATCGAGGGAGACATTTTTCGAGGTGTGGCCAATGATAGCGTATAAAATTAATGAGCCAACAAACGCTGGAACCGTGGTCCACATCAAGTTCTTAATATGTTCAAATAGATCTGTTTCAGTAACCGCTGCGGTTAAGTTTGTTGATTGTGAAAGTGGTGATGACTTATCACCGAATATTGCCCCGGAAATAATAGCTGCGGCCACGATGGTGGTGTTTAGTCCGAGTGTGGCTCCAATCCCGAAGAAAGCAATGCCGACGGTTGAAATGACGGTAAAGGCGCTCCCGATGGCACTGCCGACAAGCGCACAGACGACGAAAATCGAGGGAATGAACCAGTGGACACTGACCATTTTGAAGCCCCAGACCATCAGGCTAGGAATCACACCGGCGGCAATCCAGATACTGATTAAGGCGCCGACGAGAATGAAAATAATGATAGGAATGATTCCGCTTTTGAGACCATCTTCGATACCAGAATGAATGGCGTCCCAGCTAAAGTGCCGCCAACGAGCCCATAGAATCAAGAGGGCAATCGCCGTTAAGACGGGTGTTTGTGGTGAAAGTTGGAAAACAATCACGCCGCTACCCATGATGGCTAGCAGAATAAGTAAAACGATACTTGCTTCTAATAAACTAGTTTTATGTTTTGTCATTTAAATCGCATCCTTTTAAGTTTAATGGTTAGGCTGGTGCGACAAAAGACTGATAACGGAGGATTCCCCCGCACGATGCAATCTTGAACATGAAAATCCCTCCATAGTTGAAATGTGTTTTTGATTGGCAATGTTCTATGCAAATGTTTAGATATTAAGCGCTAAATCACGCACTCTACAAAAAAAGTCCCTACTCGCTGATGCGAATAGGGACGATTGGAAACCGCGGTACCACCCAGTTAACGTGTCATTTTAAGGTAACACACCACTCTTACAGGTGATAACGGTCCTGTTAATTAGCCGAATCATCCATTCAGTATTTCGTAACAATTACCCTGATCGGTTCGCAGCAACCACCGACTTTCTGACACCCAGATAATGCACTACTTAGTTTGAATTAAGATAACTTATGATTGTTATTCAATTTACGGTAGTTCGAATTAAAAGTCAAGCATGAACTTTAGAAAAAATTTGTATCTTGCAAATTGTAACTGTAATCTAACTGGTAAGAATCGCTTGGTAATGGGACAATTTCAGCAAAACGTTGCTCGAATTCGTCGAGGGGCAAGCTTGTCCACAGACGAAAACTGTGATCATCATAAGCGGCCCAGTCACAAATTTTAGTTAATTCGGGATACCGTTGTAAATCAGGAACGGGTGTCTCAATAAAGTGTAAAAAATAATCATGGGATTCGGCTTGTTGAGGAACGGTCGAAAATAAATGGAAATAATCGCGGAATGTCATCGGTATGCTCGCTTTCTACAAGAGTAATTAATCGTTATTAGTATAAACTGAAAAAGTGGTATACCACAAATTTGGCGCTTTTGTTTAATGGAAACATAAGAATTTACTTGGCGGAACACTGTAAGTGGGTTACTATGAGTGTTGATATGACAAAGGAGTTGTTCTAGATGCAGATTAGGACTGCCACAACTGAACTACGGCATTTTCAACCAATGGATCTTGAAGTGGTCTATCAAATTGGTTGTCAAGAAACGATTGTGACGCAGCTAAATATGACGGCTTTTCAATCTCAACAAGAAGCGCAGTCGTTTCTAACAATGTTGATGAATGATGAGGATGCTTGGGCGATTGTTGATCGCGCAACGCAGGTGGTGCAAGGATTGATAATGCTCGCCCCTACCCTTAGTGCGGATGGACAATCAGTCGCGGCATATGAACTCAGTTTTGCCATCTTACCGGCATATCAACGACGTGGGATTATCAGCGCAGTATTGCCGGCAACGATGCAAGCCTATGCGCAAGAAACTGGTGTAAACACCTTTAATGCGGCCTGCTTTTTAACCAACCAAGCATCGCAAGCGAGTTTACAGAAAGTTCAGTTCGAGAAGACTTATCAATCACAACTACCGGATTATTTAGGCGGGCAACGAGTTCAGTACTACCGCCGAATAGTGAACGTTTTCAAATTGTAAAAATAACATGGTTATAACCGTAATAAATCACGGTTTAAATGAGAAAGCTATGGTATAATCGGTTTGAAAGACAAATGGGGGTTAATCAAATGGCAAACGAAAACGACCAAGCCTATGCACGGAAGTTAGCGCAAATTGAGGCAAACGAAAATTTGACGATTCTATCAAGTATGAACCAGGTTAATGATGAAAAGGTTAAGCAGTACATCGTCTATACAGATTATCGCGAAAATGGTCAACAAGAATCGACAAGTTCGATTTTTGTCTACACACCATACGCTAACGTCGACCGCTTTGGACATTCAACGGTTGATTTTCAAGCACAACTCTTATTTGAAACCAATAAATGGAAAAAAGAAATGCACATTACAGTTCTTGAAACATTGGGAGCAGCTTCACGCTTAGCTGTTTATGATTTCCAAAATCTTGGTTTAGCACAATTGGCAGTGAAAGCCTTCTGTAATTTAGCGAATAAGTTGGAAATTGAAACAATTGATGGTAATATCAGTACGTTCGATAGAGATGATTTTAAGAAAGTTGCACACATTCTTGAAAAATATGGGTTTGAGGTACAAACCGACGCAGGTCAATCCTCTGGTTCATTCACTAAGACGCGAAAGGCGTAGTGCGCGACTGTTAAAAAGGGGATAGGGCTAATGCATTTAACGCGGGCGTTTGAACAAGCAACTTGTATTATCGTACTTTTGGCGACGCAAGATCCTGAACACACAATTTCGTCTGAAGTCATTCATCATCGCTTAGGCGGGTCACAGACTTACCTACGCAAAATTATTCGTAAGTTAGTAGTGGCTGGGCTAGTGAAATCGGCTTCTGGTAATAGTGGTGGTTTTACACTAGCGCGGCCAGCTGATGAAGTTTCAATCTACGATGTTGTGTTGGCCACGGAAGGACAAATTAAGTCTTATCCAGATACGGGTAAGTTGGATACGGTCTTCAATGACTTCCAACCCGTTGCTAAACAAGGAACATTGATTATTAACGCTGCGTTCCACAAGGCGGACATGCTATGGGCGAACGAGTTAAAACGGCAAACTGTTTCTGGCTTGATTATTGAGACAATTGGGCACCAAGCCATTCCAGTGATTGATTGGAATCAATCAGCCGAACAACGTGAATTACTCATCCAGAAGATCATTAAAAATTTAAAATAGAGTGAAAGCAATCCGGTTGTTGGATTGCTTTTTTTGTGCTGGAATTGAAAATTAGTTTTCAATTGATTAGTTGATAGTTTCAGAAAATTGATAATTTATTTAAAAAATGGACAATGGCATATCCAATTAACGCTGTACCACTTGTTAACAAAGGGTTAAGATTAATAGTGAAGAAAATAATTAACATCAAAATTAAAAATATATATTTGCTGAAAACTTATTATTTTATTACATAAAACGTACTCTGAATTAGAAGGAGTAGCGAATAGAATGAGACGAATGAAGCAACGATTTGGATTGTTATTAGCGGTGGTTGCCACTTTTGGCCTGATGTTGATGGTTAGTCATCAACCAGTTCAGGCGGAGAAAGTGACTTATTCGGTTACGCCCGTCTATCCTGATAATCAAACGGATACGGAGTTGGGCTATTATGATTTAAAAGTTACTCCTGGTCAAAAACAAGAAGTTGGTGTGCGGGTTCAAAATAGGGGAACAAAACCAATTACGGTCGATGTGACCCCTACGACAGCGACAACCAACGAAAATGGATTGATTGATTATACAGGAACCAATACTAAACGAGATAGCTCGTTAAAGTATTCGTTTAGTGATATGATGTCGGGCGCGCAACGGGTAAAGGTGCCAGCTAACGGTGAACAGACGGTGACTTTCGATTTAACAATGCCAAATGAATCGTTTAAAGGGCTGGTTTTAGGTGGCTTTTATATTTCACAAGTCCCTAAGAGTCAGGTTGATCAGGCGTTGGAACGAAAAGGTGGGGCTACTTTAACCAACCAATATGCCTACATTCTTGCGGCTAAACTGACTGAATCAGATGAAATGGTGCATCCTAGTCTACGGCTGAATAAGGTGAAAGCAGGATTGCTCAATAGTCATACTGCCGTTTTAGCCAATGTTCAGAACGTCAAAGCCAATTCAGTCGGTAAGATGGCTGTTAAAGGTGAAATCCGCAAAGTTGGGTCAAACAAGGTTCTGTATCAGAACAAACGCAGCGACTTAGAGATGGCTCCTAATTCAAACTTTAATTACGGGATTGATTTAAAGAATCAACCATTAAAAGCTGGTAAATATAATATTAAGTTACGCGTAACATCGAATAAGGGGAGTTGGCTACTTTCTAAAAACTTCGAGATTACCCGTCAGGAAGTTGCAAAATATAACGATAAGGCCGTTGAATTACCAGAGAACAATAACTGGTGGTTATATGTCATTATCGGTATTATGATTGTCATTATCCTACTATTGATAATTCTTTTATGGCGGAAATCACGCAAAGATAAAGAACAATAAGCAAAATGAAAACCACGATTGAAATAATCGTGGTTTTTTAATGGAAATAATTGACGTGGTTGTGTGAATTCTGTATACTCATTTCTAACAAGATAAGAGGTCGCAAAAACCATGAGTCGTTATCCTGAACTGACTAAGCAGTAATGAGGGATAATTAAAGGGGAATTTGCCGAAATGTCAATTTGCTTATTCATTTTGATGTTGGGACTTGGTTTAATAAATCAAGGACTGTCGTAACGAAATGTTACGGGGCGCTATCAACGGATATTATAAGGCTATCAGTCTTTTTGTCGTTTTTAGCAGACAAAAAGACTGTTTTTTTGTTTGCTAGAACGTGGTTGGGGCTTTTTCTTGAAATCATAGAGAAAAGAGCGAAGTATTATGGCAGGAAATGAAATGAAGCGGGAGTTAAAGACGCGGCATCTTTCGATGATTGCGTTGGGCGGTAGTATCGGGACGGGCTTGTTTGTGACAAGTGGTTCAGCAATTGCAAAGGCAGGTCCAGGTGGCGCATTGTTAGCCTATTGTGGGATTGGGATTATGGTCTTCTTCTTGATGACCAGTTTGGGTGAAATGGCAACGTACTTGCCTGTCTCAGGTTCTTTCTCAACCTATGCAACGCGGTTTGTTGATCCAGCCCTTGGTTTTGCGTTAGGGTGGAATTATTGGTTTAACTGGGCGATTACGTTGGCGGTTGATATTAGTACCGCGGCACTCGTTACGGAATTCTGGCTTCCTGATATGCCAGGGTGGATTTTTAGCTTAGTCGCACTATTATTAATTTTCTTGATTAACATCACGAGCGTTAAATCATTCGGCGAAACGGAATATTGGTTTGCGTTAATCAAAGTGATTACGGTCATTATTTTCTTAGGTGTTGGGTTGCTAACGATTCTCGGGATTATGGGTGGCCATCCTACTGGCTTGAGTAACTTCACTTATAAGAAGGCCCCATTTGTTGGTGGGTTACCAATGATGTTGAGTGTCTTCGTCGTTGCTGGCTTCTCATTCCAAGGCACCGAACTAATTGGGATTACAGCTGGTGAATCAAAGACCCCAGAAAAGAGTATTCCAAAGGCCATTAAACAAGTTTTCTGGCGCATTCTGCTATTTTATATTCTTTCAATCTTCGTGATTGCTTGTTTAATTCCTTATGATAGCCACTCATTGTTGGGCGCGAGTGAAACGAATATTGCTGTTAGTCCATTTACGTTAGTGTTCAAACGGGCTGGGTTAGCTTCTGCAGCCAGCATCATGAACGCAGTGATCTTAACATCAGTGTTATCAGCGGCAAACTCAGGGATGTACGCTTCATCCCGGATGTTGTGGTCAATGGCTGAAGATGGCTATGCAGCTAAAATTTTCGCTAAGACAAGCAAACGTGGCATCCCAGTAATGGCACTGATTGGTACAACAATCGTAGGAGCTTTAACCTTTGTGACAAGTATTTTTGGAACTCGGATTTATTTATTCTTAGTGGCAGCTAGTGGGTTGACTGGGTTTATTGCTTGGTTAGGAATTGCTGTGTCACATTATCGTTTCCGTCGTGCGTTCAAGGCACAAGGTCATCAGTTGAGCGAATTGAAATATCATGCACGTTGGTTCCCATTTGGGCCCATTTTTGCATTCGTGCTTTGTTTATTGGTGATTGCAGGGCAAGATATTCAAGCCTTTAAGAACTTCGATTGGACAGCGATTGGGATTAGTTATATGAGCATTCCATTGTTTGTCGTACTATATGTTTACTATAAAGTACGGTACAAAACTAAGATGATTCCACTAGAAGAAGTTGATTTATCAAAACATAAATAGCGTGCGGCTTACGGAGCACGTTTAGATTACAAAAAGGCCCGACAATTTAAGTTGTCGGGCCTTTTTGCGTTATTGTAGCGAGCGTTGATCACCAGCTTTGAAATATTGTTGATAAGGTGTTAATCGTTGCTTGAAGAGCTCGTTGACTGTCACGAAATGTCGTTTTTGAGCGGTTTGTTCTTTAGCAATTGCGGGTAATGTCTTAATCGTTGCCTCACTTGTGTGCAGTAGGACAAGATCACCACCTGTAATACGCTCATTTACATTTTTGGCAATTGTCGGCGCATCAATATCTAAGCGCCAATCTTCCGAATCAACACTCCAAGCGATTAGTGCCCGGCTAGCAGCGGTTGTTAATTCCGTACTAGGGGTTTCGGTTGTGACCCGTAATAAGTGTGGCAATTGACCACTGGCTTTGAAGTAGGCGGCATCGGTTTGCTTGAGGTTATCGGCAATTTCTGACGCGCTCATTGTATCCAAGTCATCATCGTTGTTATACGCTTGGGTGCCAACGACATGGCCAGCTTTGAGTAATTGTTTCAGTTGATCCGGATGTTCTTTAGCTGCTTTACCAGTAGTGAAAAAAGTTGCTTTGATGTTTAAATCGTTTAGTTGATTAATGACACTCGTAATAGTGCTAGGTTTTAATGTCGTATTAAAGGTGAGTGCAATCTTTTTAGCACCACCTTTTTTGGAAGGCATTTGATTGTCTTCTGGGACAAGATTGGGATTGAGGTATGGACCAACCGTTGCCATTGGCAGGGCAATTGTTTCAATATCAAGAGGATTCTTTGCGAATTTCAATGTTAGACCATCGGTTGTAAAGTCAAAATTAGTTGCTTGATCATTTCCCGGGAAATCAAGTGCTTCCAATTGTGTAAGTTGTTCGGGGGTATAATCATGGGCTTGTAATTGTTGGTCAATTGCAAGTTGACGAATCATCGGAATTGTTGTGCTATCTTTTTGCAAATCTTTAAACGAAACCGATGTTGTATTGTGCTGCATATCATAGATGGCTTCAGTCCCAGTTTGTGAAAACAAGCGTTGATAACGGGTTTTAAACCGTGATTTTACAAAACCATAAGCCTCGGCGGTTGGCTTAAAAGCATACGTATTGTCTTGCAAGTTCTTAGCAGTATAACTGACGTACAATGTGATATGGTCAATGTCGGGTGATTCTTTGTGTGCTTTTGCATAAAGCTGATTACCGAGTGCGACTTCTTGTTTTTGTAAATCGATATTGGCCCCATTTTGGTTTTGTGGGACAAAATAATAGATTTTTCCATGCGGTTTGGCTACAGCGTAGATTTTAAAGGCCGCGTACTGACCGCTTGCTTGGTCATTAAAATCACTTAAAGTTGACTGCTGCATATTCTTTTGCGACTGTTTAAACTGCTCTCTCATAAAATATTGGTTCTCAAAATACATAATGGGTATTAAGAAGAGTGTCAGAACAATCAAAGTCCATTTTTGCCAAGTCCGCATGAATACTATCCTCCAGTAAGTTTGTTTATCTAAATTTAGTATACTGAATTTAATCGCGACTTGAAAGTATTATTCGTGAACTAGTCTACATACCCGATGCTCCGATTTCACCCAATCATGATAAAGCCGTTTTTGGTCAGGGCCACGATTTTCCAGGCATTCAGGTGCCTGAGATTCGCTCTGTCACATTAGCTGATCCGGGTGCCAAAAATGCACAGTCTGTAAAATCGAATGGCCATGCGCAGTTTAATTATGCGGATGGCACACTGCATGCGGCCCCGCAGTACGGGATTACAGGACAAGTCGACCTAGTTAACCCGCCTGATTCTTTTGGGTTATACTATCGTGTTAATGCAGATCAAAATGCAGTGTGGCAACCGGTGATAACCGATTCGCAGTTGCATTTATCGGAGAGCTTTATGGCACAGCTAATTAATGCTAGTCAGAATCAGACAGGGAATCCGACTACTACGGAGCAAGGGCTGCATTGTGATGTCATGCGGACAAGCGACATTGAGTTTACGTTGTCTGAAAAGGCGGCAAGTGCACCTATTGCAAATGATGATTTAAATCCAATCGCTAAATTCCAATTCAAATTAACTTTAAACGGGGCAGTAGAGGTTGGCATCCCGAAAACAATTACGTTTGATGACGAAATTTTGGGTCAAAGTAGGGGGGTACTAATCGGACGATTGCGCTAAATGAGGTACCAAGTGTACAACTAAAAGTGGCAGATACTGGTACACCAAAAGCGCCGAAAGTAGTCATATGTAATCCGTTGTGTAGTCATTTTGATTTACAACTAGGCTATCTGGGGATAAATCAACGACCCAATAATCCCTTTTATATGCAAGAAAATTTTAAATACCGCTTAAATGATAGTGATGCAAAAGCATTAACTAATGAGTCACCCGATAATCAATGGATTGATGGGATTCTACAGCGGCCAATCAGTGAGCAAGATTTAACGAGTTATGGAACCACAGTTGGTTGGAAACAAAGTCAGTTGCAGTTATCACTACCTTATAATGATGCTTATCAGATTGGCCCATATAATGCTGATTTGAAATGGCAATTGGTGATTTAAGTTATTAGCGTGTTAGGTTTAATTAGAGCTGATGATGAAATTATTTTCAGCTTTTGAGGCGGTGTGTGTTAATAACGCATCGCCTTTTGTTATACGCAACAAATATCGCTGTAGAATGGTTATGCTTTAATATCGATTGATGGTAAAATATATATCAATTATTTGGAACAAGGGGTTAGGAAATGTGGATACCAATAGTGTTTATTTAACATCGGCAGAAAAAGATAAGTATGCTCTTTTCTTAGATATTATTAATGTCAAATGGGATGAATTACCCATTAGAAAACGAATGAGCATGGCTAAAAAGGGCGAAGCACTAATCGATGACGTCAATTTGAAGCAAGTGGCAACATTGTTAGACCGTAATTATAGTAGCTTATACAATACGTATGTCAGTATTGTTGGGGATCTGCAGGCAATATTAGGGACGGAGGAAGATGATGTTAAGCGACTCTTCGCAATTCCAAGTGATGTCTATCATTTATATTTAGTACAACATTCTGACATCTATGATTTCGTACAGATTCTATTGCGGGGCGGGGATATATCGTTTAAAACCTTCTTAGCAGAGCATGATAGTAGTAAAGCAACTGTATTACGTCATTTGAAGCAAGTCCGCGATCTAACCCGCGCCTTCAACTTACGGGTTTCATACGAACCAATCCGGTTGGAAGGTGATGAGAAGACAATTCGATTGGTCTTATCCGCCTTATACTGGTTGGCGTCTGGTGGGCATCAATGGCTATTTGAAGAAATCAATCACGAATGTGTTTTGTCGGCCTTTGACTATGTCTGCGATGAATTTCAATTGCAAAAGCCTAACCTATTAACGCGCGAAATTGGCGCCACGATTCTGGCAGTAACTTATTATCGGGTGATGGCCGGTGCAGTCGTGCAGCCCGATGAAAAATTAGCAACTATTCGGTATCCCTATCCTAATTTAATCAGTGATTTACTTGCAGCCGATTTCACTAAAGAATCAACGGGATTACGAACTTGTTTGGCAGAGTTAACGTTAACGGAAGGGCGTTCAGAAGCCGCTGGACTATTCTTCTTGTTACGGTATTGTCCAGTACCGTTACGCTCAATAACAAGTACTAAGGTGACTGCTGATTGGGCAGATGAACGTTATATACCAGAAATTCATCGTTTTGTGACTGCCTTTTTGGAGCGTATTCCATTTGATATTATGCATGAGTTAGAGATTTCGCAGCACACATATGATATTTTCAAAAATGCGTTGTTAACGACTACGGTGACGACCTATATCCTTGGGATGGACGCGACCTCTGTCGTTTTTAATGAATTAGTCATTCGTATGCCGCAGCTAAAACCCAATGAACTACTCCATAAAAAAATTAGTGATACCGTAGATTACCTCTTATTCGAACCAGCTTTTAGTTTTTTAGCAAGTGGGCGGGAGAATTTGATAAAGGCTTACTATAATTTAATTCAACAAGTCATCCAGCAGTATCATCCTGTAAGCCAGGTGAAGGTCGCACTCGTGATTGAGCAAGATTACATTGGCTATATGGATATCTTAACAGCACTCGATAATATCAAATATGTCGCTGTTAGTACGACCGATGAAGCTTTACGGGATGCAGACCTGATTGTTCGGACGTCGAGCATTGCCTTACCCGAAAACGTTAATCCGGAGGCGTTGTATTTTACGTGGCGCTTAAATGCTAGTAGCGATCACTATGCCCGGCTGTATGGCATTATTCATGAATTATGGATGCAAAAAGGTACCCAAGCATAATAAAAAAGCCGTTCGACAATTTGTCGAACGGCTTTTTTTGTGCAATTAGGCACCCATATTTGCTTCTTGTTCTGCGTTTAAGGCTTTCACCCGTTCGTCAATCATTTCGATGACTTTTTGACGATCAGCTTCGTTTTCAACGAAGTCTAATTTGTCACCATCGATTTGCATCTTGGGACTTTCGTCATAGGCTTCATACCAAGCATCATAACGGCTGTTTAATTCTTTATAATAGTCGTAGAGGGTTGGATCGGCTTCTAGTTGTTCGTATGAACGACCACGTTTTTGAATCCGTGAAAGCATTGTTTCGAAACTAACGCGTACATGGATTAATAAGTCAGGGCGTTTCTTGTGGGCAGCAAATGGCAATTCTTGCATCATGTTGGCTAATAATTCGTCGTAGACACGGACTTCGGTTGCGGTAGCGCGACCAAGATCAGCGTTCAAGTGGAAGAGTAATGAATCTTCGAAAATTGAACGGTCTAAGATGTTGTTATCATCTGTATATGCTTGTTTGATACTATCAAATCGTTTGTTTAAGAAATAGATTTGTAGTAAGAACGCATATTTAGTTGGATCTTTGTAGAATAATGGTAATACTTCATTATCGTCTACTGATTCGTAAAAGGCTTCAGTGCCTAAGTGATCAGATAGATATTTGGTTAAACTAGTTTTTCCTGCACCAATTGTGCCAGCAAGTACGAGCAATGTCATCAGTCTCCCTCTTTTGACCATAAAATGTGTTTAAATTATTATTGATATACAACATATGGTGTTTTACAACCAAACGTCACTTAAATATTCTAGCATTTCTGACGTAAAAAGCAATCTTTGATTTTAAACAACGCAATAGTTACTATTTGCACAATTTATGGTAGGATTAATTACTAATTATAAGGATTTTTACTAGGGGGAGTCGGTTTGAACGCAAGTGAGAGTATTTTTCTAACGCAAGCGGAAAATGATAAGTACGCCTTATTAATGGAGATTGTTGGTTTAAAACGGGATGAGTTGCCTGTTAAAAAGCGGATTGAACTATCGCGTAATAATCAGCCGCTCGTTGAAGATGTGAATCTAAAACAAGTAGCAATGCTATTAAATCGCAGTTACGGTAGCTTGTACAATATGTACATGAGCATTATTGGGGACCTAAAGGAAATTATCGGACCGGATGTTGATGATATTAAAACCTTGTTCAGCGTTCCAACAGATGCCTATCACTATTTATTAGTGAATAAGTCAGAAGCGTTTGATTTTATCAAAATCTTACTCAAGGGTGAGACCGTTACATTCCAAGAATTCTGGGAAGCCCATGATACGAGTAAGGCAACGGCGCTACGCCATTTAAAAGGGGTGCGCGACTTAATTCGCTCATTTGATATCCGTATGTATTATGATCCACTTCGGTTAGAAGGCGACGAAAATAAAATTCATTTAGTCTTAACGATGTTATTCTGGATGGCAACCGAAGGGCATACCTGGCCCTTTGAAGATGTTAAACGAGACGATGCACTTAAGGCGTTCGATGTTGCGATTGATCGCGGTTCCAATTGGAAAAACCCAATATTTTGACCCGTGAACTAGGGGCGTATTCAATCGTTGTAACCTATTTCCGATTACTACAAGGTCACACGGTTTCAACTGAACTAGATGGCGGTTTTATCCGTTATCCAGTTCCCAATATGGTTTCTGAATATCTAAAACAGCCCTTTGAAGACCAAGCTTTACGGATCAAGAGCATTCTTGCACAAATGACCCAAGAAGAAGCGATGGCTGAATCATTCAATATATATGACATCATTAATTTTGGACCGATTCAGATTCAGGATGCTAATCCCTACATGGAATCTTACGAAACGCGATACAAGCGGTATATTCCAGTGATTTACGAATTTGTAGAAGCTTTTATTGATCAAATTCCATTTGATATCAAGAAATACCTAAACTTAGACGATGCGAATTATCAAGGTTTCGTGCAAACGATGATTTCGATGACGATGACCACGTACATGTTTAAACAAGATGTGACATCGGTGCTCGCTGCCCAAATGATGGAAAGCGTTGAATACCTCAAGCCAAATGATGTCCTAAAACAAAATATTGATGATACGGTGGATTACTTGTTAATCAATCCGAAAGTATCATTCTTAGTCAAATTACGTGAAGAATTGGTCAGTGGTTACTACAACGTCTTGCGTCAGATGATTCAACGGTTTGCACCGCTGAATAAAGTGAAGGTTGTCGTTGTGACGGAACAATCCTTCCTCGGGTACCTTGATTTGATGACTGCACTGAATAGTGTTTTGTATGTGGATGTTAGTCAATCTGACGCAGATTTAAGAGATGCTGATATGGTGGTTACGACTTCGAGCATTGATTTAACTGGCATCGTTAACCCAGAAGCGGTGATGTTTAAATGGCATCAAAATGCAGATAGCGATCATTTTGGACGTATGCTCGGATTATTACGGGGTCTATGGATTCAAAAATCATCTATTGATGATTGAATTTAAAGATTAAATGCGGTATTCTTACATTAAGAAGTAAACACGTGAATAAGCGCCTATATGGATTGACAGAGAGATACCGGTTGGTGGAAGGTATTGAATCCAGCATTCCAGCGCAATAGTGGGTAGTGATGAACTACACGGTTCCTGGCCGTTATCAGTAATTGAGGGCACCTATTATTTGTAGTGGGTGAACTTGGGTGGTACCGCGAATTGAAGTCTTTTCGTCCCAATTAAGGGATGAGAAGGCTTTTTTTATTGTTGTTAATTAAAGATCATTAAAAGGAGAGAGTGCAATGTTAGATATTAAAGTCATTCGAGAAAATGTCCAATGGGCAAAGGATAAGTTAGCTAGCCGCGGTGTTCAAGCTGCAGAAATTGATGAGGTCATCGCATTAGATGAAAAACGCCGTGCCTTAATCGTGAAGACCGAAGAATTGAAGAAAAATCGCAATGCTGCTTCAGAAGCCATCGCCGTTGCCAAACGCAATAAAGAAGATGCGACTGAACAAATCGCTGCCATGAAGAATGTTGGGGCCGAAATCAAGGCTTTGGATAGCGAATTGGCTGAAGTGAAGGCCAAAGTGGACTACATCTTAGTCCGCTTACCCAACTTCCCAGATGATTCAGCACCCGTTGGCCCAGATGAAAGTTTTAGCCGCGAAGAACGCAAATGGTCAACACCCCGTGAATTTGATTTTGAACCATTAGCACACTGGGATATCGGTGAAAAATTAGGCATCTTAGACTTTGAACGCGCCGCTAAAGTATCAGGTAGTCGCTTTGTTTACTATAAGGGTGCCGGTGCACGTCTTGAACGGGCCGTTTATAACTTCATGTTGGATCAACATGCTAAAGAAGGCTATGAAGAAATGATCACGCCGTACTTAGTGAATGGCGAATCAATGTTTGGGACTGGCCAATTTCCTAAGTTTACGGAAGATGTTTACACAATGACTAACGAAGGCGAACCCATGACTTTGATTCCAACCGCCGAAGTGCCATTGACGAACTTCTACCGCGACGAAATCTTGGATGGCGCACAATTGCCAATCTACTTCACTGCCTTATCACCAGCTTTCCGTTCAGAAGCAGGAAGTGCTGGCCGTGATACCCGTGGTTTAATCCGGATGCACCAATTTAACAAAGTTGAAATGGTGAAATTCACGAAACCAGAAGAATCATTCAATGAATTAGAAAAAATGACCGCCGATGCTGAAAATATCTTAACAGCATTGAACTTGCCATATCACGTCATCACATTGGCAACTGGCGATGCCAGCTTCACATCAGCTAAGACATACGATATCGAAGTTTGGTTACCAGCTCAAAATACGTACCGCGAAATCTCAAGTTGTTCAGATTGTACAGACTTCCAAGCACGTCGCGCCCAAATTCGTTATCGTGACGAAGATGGCCACGTCAACTTGGTCCACACATTGAACGGCTCAGGCTTAGCAGTCGGCCGGACAGTTGCCGCCATCTTGGAAAACTATCAAAACGAAGACGGCAGCGTCACAATCCCAGAACCATTGGTACCATACATGGGCGGCATGACGAAGATTGAAGCAAAATAATTAATTTAATAGGAAGGCATTTGTTTCTTCCATAAGAGAGACGGTTGTTATATAAATAACGACCGTCTTTTTTTGTTAGATTAGAAACAGTTGTGAATAGAGAATAGTTTGGCGCATAAGACTTGAAATTTAAATGAAAAAAGGTTAGACTAATTTAGTTATCGTGGATATTGAATGTAATCAATTAAGCAGCTTATATAATTAAAGGAGATTTTAGCATGAAGATGATCCAAAACGAATTTAAGTTCATTGCCAAGAATCGTTTAATCATGATTTCGTTAATCGCAATCGTGTTTATTCCATTCTTGTACAGTATCTTTTTCCTTAAATCTGTCTGGGACCCTTATGGTAGCACTGGTGAATTACCAGTCGCTGTCGTTAATAATGATCAGCCAGCCACTTACAACGGTGAAACGTTGAGCGCTGGTAAAGATATGGTAAAAGAATTGAAGAAAAACGACCAACTTGGTTGGCGTTTCGTATCAGCAAAAAAAGCACAACAAGGGCTTAAAGATAAGGAATACTACACTGTAGTGACCCTACCTAAGAACTTCTCTGCCAATGCTGCTACAGTCTTGGATAAGAATCCTAAGAAGATGCAAATTCAATACAAAACCAACGATTCATTGAACTTCATCGGTGAAGTTATCAGTGAAATGGGTGCCAAGGAATTGAACGCCAAAGTTCGGGAAACTGTCACAAATGCTTACGCTAAAGTGATGTTCAAACAGGTTAAGACTGCCGGTAAAGGGTTCAGTACTGCTGCCAAGGGTGCTAAACAATTAACAGACGGTTCTGTAACGTTATCAGACGGTTTGAACGTTTATACAGCCGGTGTTGCCCAAGTCAACGATGGTATCATGACGATGAAAACAAGCGTTGTGCCATTATCAGATGGTGTTAAACAATTAGCTGATGGCTCAAACACACTTAACAACGGCTTACTATTATTAGATAGCAAGACGGGTGCACTCGCATCAGGCGCAAGCCAATTGAATGATGGGGCAAGCCAAATTAGTAGTGGCGTTACAGCTTATACAAACGGGGTCGGCACATTAGGTACTGGTTTGAACACGCTTAATGGCTTCTCAAATCAACTTAGCTCTGGCGCTAAAAGCTTGGCATCTTCAACAAGCCAACTTCCTGCTGGTGTTGCAGGTTTATATGTTTTAAATTCAGTGATGAATCAAGGAATTGGTCAAATTAATACTCAATTAAGTGGCCAAGCTGATCAAATGAAACAATTTGCTGAAATGCCTACAACAATGAAAAGTGTTAATGCGCAATCAAAACAGTTGGCAACAATGTTAAAGGAATTACAACCAAGTATGGCTGTATTGGTTCAATTAGATAATGCCTACAAAGAAAATAAAGCGGCTTTAGCTCAGCTACCAGCGTTAAGCGCTAAATTATCAGCTTTTGAAACAACGTTGAATACTTCAGCAAATACAATCGCTGCGAATTCAAAAACGACGTTAGCTGATGTACAGACAATTAGTAATGACTCAGCTAATTTAAGCCCAGCAAGTCAAAAAGCATTACAGGATATCCAGACTAAAGCTAATTCAAACTTAACTTCAGTACAAGCAATGGCTACAGCAAGTGAACAATTAAATATTAATCAAATAACAGCAATGATTAATCAATTAACACCACTACTTGGTCAAATGGATCAATTAGATGGCGCTATCGCTAAACTAACAGAATTAAGCATGAAGTCACAACAATTATTAGAAATGAGTGACACATTAACAAATCAACAAAAGCAAGATCAAATTTCTGCTTTAATGGTTCAAATGCAACAATTAACAGATGGTGTTGCTCAATTGAATGCTGCATCAAATCAAGCGACAGGAATTGCAACGCAATTAAACCAAGGTGTAAATGGTCTTAATAATACACCAGCAATTAATGCAGCTGAATTAAATTCAGAAGCAAAAATTAGTAATAAGGTAATGGGGATTGCCAGTCAATCGACAATGACACCTCAGATTAATGCCTTAGTAACAGGAATCAATGGTTATACTGATGGTGTTAAATCAGCTACAAATGGTGTTGGTCAATTAACGGCTCAAAGCTCTAAATTAGTAGCTGGCGGACAACAACTTGCTGCTGGGACTGGTGCTTTAAATGCCCAAGTACCTCAATTGACAAGTGGTATCAGTCAATTGGCTACTGGTTCAACAGCCTTGAACAATGGTCTTGGTCAATTAAATGGTCAAATTCCAACGTTAACAAGCGGTGTTGATCAATTAGCTGCTGGTACAAATCAATTAACGGATAACTCAGCTAAGTTAACAGATGGTGCTGGTCAATTAACAGATGGTAATAAAACATTAGCATCTGCATTGAAATCTGGTGCAAATGAAGTTAACTCAATTCAATTAACGGATAAGACAGCCGATATGTTTGCTGCACCTGCTGAATTGAAACATTCAAATTACAGCTATGTGCCTAACTACGGTCATGCCTTAGCACCTTACGTCCTTTCAGTAGCATTGTTCGTTGGCGCAATTGTCTTCAACTTTGCTTATCCAATTCGGAAGATCTCAATGACTGGTCAATCATCAACAGCATGGTTCTTAAGTAAAATCACGGTTGGCGCTTTAGTCGCTGTCGGGATGGCAATTATCGAACCTGCCTTAATGATGGTTGCTGGATTAAACGTCGATCATCCAGCACAATTCTTCCTAATGGCAATTACCTTCTCACTTGCTTCGATGTCGATCATTATGTTCTTATCAATGGCATTTGATAATCCTGGTCGTTTCTTAGCAATGGTCCTCTTGATGCTTCAATTAGGGGGTTCAGGTGGTACATTCCCAATGGAAATCACGAACCACTTCTACAACGTCATTCACCCATTCTTACCAATGACGTATTCAATTCTAGGGCTCAGAGAAGCAATTACATCTGGTTTAGGTACCGGTCAAATTGTTCAATCATTCTTTGTTCTCTTAGCCTTCATCGTCGTAGCACTCTTGCTATTATGGTTAGGAATGAATCATTTACAAAAAATCGGCAACGGTGGTCGCTCACAATTAGACGACAACCAAAAATTACAAGATGTCGAAAAATAATCACTAGAAAAAGCCTGTCAGCTAAATGCTGGCAGGCTTTTTTTAGTGCAATTAAGTATTCTTAACGTCTAAGAATGTATAACCGCGGCGATCATAACGGTTGCGACTTCTTGAGTATTCAATCGGTTGACCATTATCGAGATAAACAACTTGTTCGACTTCTAAGACGGGATCAATTGGGGCGCAGTCCAGATATTGCTGGTCATATTCATCGGCCTTATCGGCTTGAATATTGCGAAAGGCACCCGCGAACGTGAGGTGTAGGGTCTCCTTAAGGTAGGTATAGATTGACTGTGCGAGAACATCATCGGTTAATCCGGGAACTAGACTCACTGGCATGTAGGTATGTTCGAGGACGCTATTAACGCCGTCGATAATCCGTAGTCGAATGATTTTGTAGACGGGCTGTTGATCAGCAAGCATTAAGCGCTCTTTAATTTCAGGCGTTGGGAAAGTCACCTCAAACGTGATGACCTTACTTGAGAGTGTTTTACCAATGTCGGCTAAGTCGCGTGACATCCCACGGTATTGATCAGCTGGTGCCGTTGATTTATTCCAAAAAGAGTGGTCTAACACCTTTGTACCAGCGCCGCGTCGTGATAGAACGAGTCCTTCCATCGTTAAAATCGTGATTGCTTTTTTGATCGTCATTCGACTGGCATCGAATTCTTGAACTAAGTCGGTTTGATTGGGTAACAACGTATTAGCAGGATAGCGCCCTTGTTTAATCCGTTGTCGAATAATGTTGGCAATTTCTTCGTATTTTGGCAAAAAAAATACCCCGCTTTCTACTTATAGTTTAGTGGAAACAACGGGGTAAAACAATCTTTAGTTTGCCAGAGGATCTTTTTGGCGATCTAGCATTTTAATGAATGGGAACCAGATGAGACCGACTAGCACAACGTCAATGAGTTGTAAGATCCCGCCGAGTACTGAGTTGGTTGCGAGCATCCCACTGAAGAAGATTGGGACGGTCCATGGGACTGAAACCCCAGTTGGCGCAGGAACCAATCCGATTGCCATTACAGTGTAGTTGAGCGCTGTGACAATCAGTGGTGCAATCAGCCATGGAATGAAAATTGTGGCGTTTAAAACGATTGGGAACCCGAAAATGACAGGTTCGTTAACGTTGAAGACAGCGGGTGCCAAGGCTAAACGTCCGACATCGCGGTATTGTTTTTTCTTCATGACAAAGGCCATCAGTAAGACGACGGCTAATGTCATCCCAGAACCACCGAGACCTACGGTGAAAGTTTCCATGAATGGTTTCGTAACAATATGTGGTAAAGCATGGTCAGCTTTGTAAGCTTCCAAGTTTTCGAGCATTAATGTGTTCCAGATCGGATCCATTACGGAGTTGACGATAATTTGCCCGTGAAGACCGAAGAACCATAGTAATTGTACAAAGAACAATGCGATTAGGGTTGCAGGAAGACTGCCACCTAAACCAACGAGTGGTTTTTGAATAATTTCATAGATCACGTCGTGCAAGTTTACGTGGAATAAACCAGTGACTGCCGCTTGAACGACTAAGAAAATGGTTAAGGTTAAAATCGCTGGAATTAAAGCGGCGAATGATTTCGCAACTGCAGGTGGGACACCGTCTGGCATCTTAATTTGCCAGCCTTTTTTAGTAATCCGGCAATAAATTTCTGCAGCGATAAATGCCGCAATCATCCCAATGAACATCCCTTTAGCGCCAAGTCGATCGAGACTTAAAACACCGCTAACGTCAACGCCTTTATCGGTGGTCATCATGAATGGGGTGAGGATTAGGAAACTGGCGAATGAAACAGCACCGCCGAAAATTCCGTCCACATCATATGAATTAGAAAGATAATAACCAATCCCGAATGTGACGAAGACCGTCATGATTGACATTGTGGCATTTTGTCCATTACTAAGGAGTTCCGTTAGGGTCGCTTTGGTGGCATCGTTGAAAAATGGCAGGTTAGTGATAACGACGATGATTGATCCAAACATCGTCAATGGGAATGAAAGCATAAATGCGTCTCGTAGAACAGTTAGGTAACGATTTTGGCCTAACTTATTTGCGAAAGGCATGATTTTCTTGCTAAGCGTGTCCATAAAAGTATTCACGTAGAGCACCGTCCTTTACATGTGTTTGCAATCGATTACATTCTCAATATAGCACGCTCTTTTTTAAAAGTCTAGACATTTAAATAAAAGAGTTGGTTTTTTTAAAAGAAGCTGATATACTGAGGCTATTCAAACAAGAAGGAGTGCTAGCGATGACTTTTTATGACTTTCCAAAGGATTTTTGGTGGGGTTCAGCAGCAAGTGGTCCCCAAACAGAAGGCCGGATTGACGGTGATGGTAAGGGCGATAATATTTGGGATTATTGGTATCAACAAGCGCCAGAAAAGTTTTTTAACCAAGTAGGCCCAGCGCGGACCTCTGATGTGTATCAACAATTCAAAAGTGATATCCAATTGATGAAACAAACAGGGCACAATAGTTTTCGGACATCGATTCAATGGAGTCGGTTGTTTCCACAAGGTACGGGGGAGATTAATCAACAAGCTGTCGATTTTTATAATGCGTACATCGACGAATTAATCGCAAACGGCATCGAACCGTTTATGAATTTATACCATTTTGATATGCCGCTAGCACTCCAGAAAAAAGGTGGTTGGCTCAATCGTGAGACGGTTGATGCTTACGTTCATTATGCTGAAACCTGTTTTGAATTATTCGGGGATCGGGTGAAGAAATGGTTCACACACAATGAACCGATTGTGCCGGTTGAAGGCGGCTATTTATATCAGTTCCATTATCCAGCTGAAATTAATTTAGCGCATGCGGTACAAGTTGGTTATCACGAAACATTAGCGAGTGCGATGGCGATTCAAAAATATCACGCACGCAATCAAGGGGGGCAAATTGGCATTATCCTTAACTTAACCCCAAGTTATCCCCGGGATGCGACTAATCCGGCAGATGTGAAAGCCGCCCAAATTGCAGATGCTTTTTTCAACCGTTCATTCTTAGATCCTGCCGTGAAAGGGGAATTCCCCGCTGATTTGGTCGCGATTTTAAAAGATCTAGCCATCTTACCTGACTATCAACCAGCTGACATAGCATTGATTAAGGCGAACACTGTGGATTTATTGGGGATTAATTATTATCAACCACGGCGCGTGAAGGCCAAGGAAACCCCAATCGACCATACAAACGGCCCGATGCCGGATGATTTCTTCGACAATTACGATATGCCGGGTAAGAAAGTCAATCCGTATCGCGGGTGGGAAATCTACGAACGTGGGATTTACGATATTTTGAAGAACGTCCGCGAAAATTACGGCAACATTGCTTGCTTCATTTCGGAAAACGGGATGGGCGTTGAAGGCGAAGAACGTTATCGCAATGCGGATGGCCAGATTGATGATGACTACCGGATTGAATTTGTACAGGATCATTTGAAGTATGCCCATCAAGCCCTTCAAGAAGGCAGCAACTGTCTCGGTTATCATATGTGGACGTGTATGGATAACTGGTCATGGACCAACGCCTATAAGAACCGCTACGGTTTTATTGCGGTGGACTTAGACCATGATTGCCAACGGACGATTAAAAAATCAGGTCATTGGTTCAAGCAAGTCGCTGATCAAAATGGGTTTGAAGCCTAATCGAATTGAAAAAGCACAATCGACGAAATAATCGTTGATTGTGCTTTTTTGTCTGTTATATTCGGGTAAACTTGATAACCATCAAGTTCTTAAAATCGGCTTTCTTCTATACTAAAGACAATCGTTAGGAAGAAGGGATTTTAAATGAAATTTCAAAGATGGTTACAATCCGTGAAGAATCAGATTGCGCTGACTGTTGGCGGATTGATTGCAGTGGCCTATGGCTGGTATTGGCTTGGTGGGGCGGTAATTGTGATGCAAGGGCTGTTATTGGTTGCGTCAATGATGGGGGTTGCACCGATTTTGATGCAGGCGTATCAAGCACTAAAAGTCAAAGTCGTCAGCATTGATTTGCTGGTCACGATTGCGGTATTGGGAGCGCTAATCATTGGTGAGTTCAATGAATCAGCGATTGTCACGTTCCTCTTTTTATTCGGGAGCTATCTTGAACAACGAACCTTGAAAAAGACACGAGAATCAATTCGCGCATTGTCTGAAATGGCGCCACAAACGGCACAAGTGTTAGCGGCCGATGGCACTACTACGACGGTAGATGTTGATGATGTCGAAATCGATGATCAAGTATTGGTTAAAGCTGGCGCTCAGGTGCCGGTTGATGGGCAAGTCGTCCAAGGTAGTGCCTATGTCAATGAAGCTAGCATCACTGGCGAAGCACAACTCGTTAAGAAAATAGTGGGTGATGCTGTTTATTCCGGGGCAATTGTGGATAACGGGACATTGACGGTTACCGCAACGCAGGTTGGGGATGATACAACTTTTGCCCAAATTATTGAATTGGTTGAAGAGGCCCAAGATAGTAAGTCACCCGCGGAAAAATTCATTGATCGTTTTGCGACGTATTACACACCGGCCGTTTTAGTGTTGGCATTAGCGATTGGCTTAATCACGCGCGACTTTAAACTCGCGATTACGATTCTGGTGCTTGGTTGTCCAGGTGCGCTAGTAATTGGTGCGCCAGTTTCAATCGTGGCGGGGATTGGCAATGGCGCGAAGCATGGGGTTTTGATTAAAGGCGGCGAAGTCGTTAATGCGATGGCTGGCATTGATACGATGGTCTTTGATAAAACTGGGACATTGACTAAAGGGGACACGGCAGTTGCACATGTGCAATTTTATACAGCGGCAGAACAAGCAACGTTGGCAGTGACTACCGCGGTTGAAGCACAGTCAGATCATCCACTGGCGACTGCGATTGTGCAGTATGCACGGGAACGAGGGGTGACAGACTTACCAACTATTGAACGAATTGAAACGCTCAAAGGGTTGGGGGTACAAGCTGAAGTCGCTGGTCAAACAATTCGGATTGGGCGGGCCAAGATGATGACTGAAGCAGGGATCCGGTTAACCGGTGCGCAGATTGCGGCGATCACGGCCAGTCAAACAGCAGGGCAATCAACCGTATTAGTCGCAGTTGACCAACAAGTTGTTTTATTAATTGGGATTGCTGATACTGTTAAACCGGAAGCCAAGGCAGCATTAACGCGTTTGAAAAAAGCGGGCGTTAAACATTTAGTCATGTTGACGGGCGATAATGACCAGACGGCCGCAGCAATTGCCAAAGCCGTCGGGATTACTGAATACCACGCGAATCTTTTGCCGGCAGAGAAGGTTGAATTCATTAAGACCTACCAAGCAAACGGTCAAAAAGTGGCTTTTATCGGGGATGGGATTAATGATAGTCCTTCGCTTGCACTGGCTGACATTGGAATTGCGATGGGTTCTGGGACAGATGTCGCGATTGAGACATCCGATATTGTGTTAATGCAATCGACGTTATCCGAATTAGTGTATGCCGATTACCTCACGAAGGCGACGGCACGTAATACAGTTCAAAATATTGTGATTGCTGTTGGAACGGTCGGATTGTTATTGCTTGGCCTGATGGTTGGCTGGGTACAGATGGCTAGTGGGATGTTTGTTCATGAGATTAGTATTCTGGTCGTGATATTCAATGCGATGCGCCTGATTCGGTTTAAAGTTCGCTAAACTTGATGGCGGTCAATTTTTAATCATGCAGCGCGCGGTATAGTAACAGTAATCAAACGAAAAGGTGGTCATTGAAATGGCAAAATTGGTGATGCAATTAGACGAGCTATCATGTCCGTCATGTATGCAAAAGATTCAAGCGGGTGTCAGTCAACAAGATGGGGTTGAATCAGTGAAAGTTCTCTTTAACGCAAGTAAAGTGAAAGCAGAATACGATGAAGCCGTGACAAACCCAGATGAATTAACACAAGCTGTAACTGACTTGGGCTACAGCGTTCAAAGTATCAAAGTGAAATAGGGGGCAATTAATATGTTATCTAATGAAGAAATCGAAACACGTTACCAAGCAGAAGTTAAACAAGCTGATGTTGATCACCATACACCAACCGCGGGTGCTATGATCGGACATGTGATGGCTAACTTAACGATTCAACGGCGTAAACTCCGTCAAATGAAGTGGTACGCTAAAGGAATCAATAACCAAGCTTTTAAAGCGCAATTAACCACATTGCTTGCAGAAAATGATATGCTATTAGACAAGACGGCCGAACGGCTACTAGACGAAGGTGAAGTGCTTCCGACGACGCAAGCTGAGTATACCGAGTATGGGATGCTGACAGAAGAGCCGCGGATTAAGTACTGGGAGATGCCAGCGATGATTGCGGAAATGGTTGCGGACTATAATACTGCTAATCTATTTGTTTCCCGTGCGATTAAACTTGCGGAAAAAGAAGAACGATTTGCTTTAGCGGCGGATATGGTTTCTTTAATGGGCTACAACCAACACCAAATCCGTGAATTGCAAAGCCAACTAGGAAAAGCAGCGCGCGAAGGATTAGATGAAGAAGACGACGATTAAGATAGAGGGAAGTGGGCTAGGTGACTGACGAACAACATATTTGTGCTGAGATAGTACCGATTTTTAATCATTTAGACCGTGATAGTTTGGTCAAGATTTCGGCAGTTACCCATCATGAACGCGTTAAAAAAGGGACGTTGGTGATGAGCCCGATGGATCAGAAGCGGTTAGTGATCTTAGCTAAGGGGAGCATTAAGGTCTATCAGCTCTCTACAGCAGGCAAAGAGCAACTGCTACGCATGATGGAACCCGGTGATTTTGAAGGAGAAAAGTTACTTTTTAAAACGGAAGATGAGCCGTTGTACGGTGAGGTCTTGCAAGATAGTACAATCTGTACGTTATCGCGAAGTGCTTTTCAACAGTTACTGTTAGCCTATCCCGAAATTAGTTTAAAGTTACTAGAAGCAACTACTGATAAGATGACGCGTTTGGAAAAACAGGCGAACTTAATCAATATCGAGTCAGTTGAATCCAGAATCGTGACTTATCTACTTGATTTAGCTAAAGCGAGCGGAGAAACTGAAGTGATGATTCCGATGAAGTTAAAAGAACTGGCAACATATATTGGAACAACGCCTGAAACCTTATCGCGTAAGTTAAAACAGTTAGAAAGTCATGCGCTAATTGAACGAAACGGTCGAAAGATTGCGATATTAGACTATGAAAACCTAGAAGACTTCTATTAGGACGTGAAGATTCTGCGAATTTTGCAGGATCTTTTTGTTTACCTATACCAATTTGGATAAAATTGGAACAAATAGCAGTTTAAAAGTATTATGAGGGATAATCAATAGCGCAGATTAGGGATGAGAATCCGGGTGATATGAATTATTTTTTCGATATTTATACAGGAATTCAATTTTTTTGAATTTTTTTCAAATTAGTGATTGACGTTGTCCCACTAGGATGGTAAGATATTCTATGTCGTCGAGAGATGAGCATGTAGCAAAACGTTGAATGAATATTACTTAAAAAAAGTTGTTGACATTCGGGTTTATACACGATAAGATAGATTGTGTTGCTTATGAGTTTTAACTTAATAAGTGATTAACTAATATCTGATGTAGACCTTTGAAAACTGAACAAAGTTTCGACAAACCAAATGTGTAGGGTCGCCC
>ERZ794962.28-NODE-28-length-29593-cov-13.646692_pt1 | contig 29593 bp, 28 predicted proteins | sample MGYA00375739_ERZ794962 | MGnify/ENA primary metagenome ERZ794962 (study PRJEB30138, sample SAMN05968710) | food fermentation metagenome | isolation source: fermented_meat | host: spontaneous_fermented_meat_time_7_first_replicate;spontan... | place: Italy | collected...
TATAAAAACCCCCGATATTGGATTTTGGTCCAATATCGGGGGTTCACTTCAGCTAATCAACGCTGATTAGCGGGTCTTTTTTGGGTAATCCTCAAAGCCAACCCGTTTGAGTCGGCACGCTAACGAAAACGGGTTTCATCTGCCATATCTTTCCCGCAGAATCAGGTACTTTGATTTGAAACGTGCTTCCTCGAGCTGCCTTTTCCGGTTAACCTAAAAACGGGCATTATGGCTGAAAAATCGCCATAATACCCGTTTTTTGTTAATCCTCAAAGCCAACCCGTTCGACTCAGCACTCTAAACGTGCTTCCTGTCGCAGTAATTTCCGCTTAATCTAAAAATAACATAAATCCTAAAACCTGGATTTATGTTATTTTTGAATTAATGCTCAATGACTAAGCGCGACAGTCAGCACTCTAATCATACATATATTCTCTTGTCATTGGGAGGTCTCTTGCGCTGGGGCCTTTTGATACGAGGTATTGAATGACATCAATGTTCCCAGATTCAAACGATGAGGCACATGCTTGGAGATAGAGATCCCACATGCGGACGAATTCTGGACCTGCTTTTGGTAAAATGACGTCTTTTTGGGCGTTAAAATTAGCAGTCCAGATTTCCAGCGTTTTTTGATAATGGCGCCGGAGGGGTTCCATGTCGGCAATTTGTAGTCCGGCATTGATAATGTGTTGTGTATTTTCAACTAAACCGGGTACATAGCCACCTGGGAAAATATACTTATTAATCCAGGCATTGCGCGCACCGCCTTGTTGACGGGTAATCCCATGAAGGAGGGCAACCCCATCATCAGTGAGGTAGTCAGCGATATCTTGGAAGTAGGCACCAAGATTTTCTTCACCAACGTGTTCAAACATCCCAACACTGGTAATGTAATCGAATGGGGCGTGTTTGAGTTCGCGATAGTCAACAAGTTGGACGCTAGCAACATCGCTAAGGCCCTCGTCATTAATCCGTTGTTGAACGAAATCATATTGTTCCTGACTCAAGGTAATCCCGACCACTTTGAGATGATATTCTTTAGCAGCGGTTAACATGAGGGTGCCCCAACCACAGCCGATGTCGAGCAATGTTCGGTTAGGTTGCGGATTGAGCTTGCGTAAAATATGGTGCACTTTATTAATTTGTGCTGTCTCTAAATCATCAGTTGGTTTTTCAAAATAAGCACATGAGTAAGTCATTGTTTTATCCAACCAAAGTTGGTAGAAGTCATTCCCTAAATCGTAATGACTTTGGATATCTTTTTTACTTGCCTTTTCTGAATGCGATTGTTTTGGAATCAGATGAATGTAGCGACTATTACGCATGAAACTGTCTGCGCTAGTGTAAGCCGCCGTTAATAGTTTTTGAAGTGGGGTATCTGTTGTATCACTTGTCACTTCAAGGTCGCCAGCCATGTACGCTTCGCCGAGGGCTAATGATGCGTTGCTGGACAATTGTTTGATGGGAATCGCTTTTTTAAAAGTAATCGCTACTTCAGGCTCTCCAGAACCATAGGTTTCGGAGCTGCCGTCCCAATAGTTGACGGTAACAGGGAAATCAAAAGAGTGTTGTAGTAGTTTCTTATAAAAAGTTTTTTCTAACATACCGAAAATCCTTTCTAGGTGTAAATTTGAAGTACCAGAGTAGTATACGACTATTTTTAAAAAGATGTAAGTCGCAACTATCGGAATTCCAGAATATCCAATTAGTTCGAAGTGTTGTAAAATAATGATATAGAATTGCCATAGGAGGAAATTGCGTGAGTTTATATCAAAAATTTGTGACGAATCAGCAGTTAAGACGAGTTGTAGTGCTCTTAACGTTGATTGGGGTCATCTATGTGTCACGCTCGATGATGAATATCATTTTGCTGACGTTCATCTTTACTTTTTTAGTGACTCAATTAGTACGAAAGGTCCAACAGTATTCAAAAATTCCGCCCGCAGTTGTGGTTGTGCCGCTTTATATGTTGGTGATTTTTTTAGTGTATCTAGCAGTAACGATTTATGTGCCACAGATTGCTAAACAGTCAATTAAATTAGGCGAGAGTGTCTATAATTTCTACCAAAGTCCATCATTTGATGCGAATCAATTTATGCGAACCATTGGGGATTACATGAAACAGTTCAACTTGACGGATCAGTTGAAACACGGTGTATCAACAATCGTTAATTACATCACCGGAATCGGAACAATGGGCGTCACAATTGTCTTATCGTTTATTTTGAGTTTCTTTTACACAATTGAGCTAGACCGATTACCGCAGTTTGGAAAACTCTTTTTGAAGAGTACTTACGGCTGGTTCTTCCAAGATATCATGTATTTTGCTAAAAAATTCGTGAATACCTTTGGCGTGGTAATTGAAGCCCAAATCTTCATTGCAATTGTGAATACAGTGTTAACAACGATTACGTTAACGGTAATGAACATGCCTAATATTCCGAGTTTAGCCATCATGATTTTCCTATTGTCGATGGTACCGGTCGCAGGAGTCATCGTTTCATGTATCCCATTGTGCATTATCGCCTTTTCAGTCGGCGGAATTCAGTATGTGGTTTATATATTGGTGATGATTTTAGTCATTCATGCCCTAGAAGCATATGTTTTGAATCCGCGATGTATGTCGAGTAAAACACAGCTGCCAATTTTCTTTACATTTGTTGTTTTATTTGTAGCAGAACGTTTCTTAGGAACTTGGGGGTTAATTGTTGGATTACCAATCTTTACGTTCTTTTTAGATGTACTAGGTGTGAAGACCATTCAAAAATCGGGTAAAAAACAAAAAAAAGCGGCTAATTGACGCGGTTAGGATCCGCAACAAGGGTGGCCAATTGGTTAAGATCGATTTGCAATTCGATAGCAACAATAAATAATGCTTTTAGTGATGGGGCAGCGCCTTTTTCCCACCGGAAGATCATTGAGCTACTAATCTTGGTATTATATTTTGCGCTGAGTAGATCGGCGAGCTGTTGCATTGTTAGATTCTTAGCAGTTCGCTTATCGTGTAGTAATTGTCCGAACATTTAGCACCGTCCTTTATCACGCGTTTGACCTATAAGTTTAATTATATGACAAATGACGTCAATAAGTGAACACTTGGGACTAAAGTTTTTAATTGACAAAGTTCTTACATTATCGTAATATTCCTAATGTGGAACGGAATTGATAACGTTTCTTGGGTGTGCTGAATGTGGCAGGAAAATTATTTGTTCTATCAGGTTATTTAAAGAGTCATGATTTGAAACAGCAAGTTGTTGCTGATTTATTGGGCAAAACATTAACGACGGCTAATCGTAAGATTAGAGGGAAGATTCCATTTACCGTCAAAGAAATTCAATTACTACATGACCGCTTGGGAATTCCAATCGACGTGTTTTTTAAAGAATAGTTCCTAATCAGGAACTACGTAATCAGTTTTAAATGAACCAAATAAAAATAACCCTGTCGACTGAAAATCGTCGACAGGGTTATTTTTATTGGCTATTTTGCTTTAAGGAGTTCTAATTTACCTTGAACAATCATTTCGCAAAGATCAGGATAACTGATACCAAGCACTTCTGCTTCTTGTGGAATTAATGAAAGTGGCGTCATCCCAGGTAATGTATTTCCTTCGATCACGTGCAAGCCATTTTCAGGACTCCAGAAGAAGTCGATGCGGGCGTAGTTTGTTAAGCCAAGTGCTTGCATAGCATCAAGTGCCATTTGCTTCATGGCTTCGTGCACATCATCAGGTAAATCGTTTGGTGGTGTGACAAATTGAGTGGTATTTCCAGTCACGAATTTGTGCTCAAAGTCATACCAACCGTCATTAACGACGATTTCAATGGCAGGTAATGGTTGACCATTAATCACGCCAAGTGAGAATTCGCGACCTTTAATGAATTCTTCGATTAAAGCTTCGCGGTCGAAACGAAGTGCATCTTCGACAGCTGGTTGTAACTCAGCTTCGTTGTGCACGATATGCGTCCCAACACTTGAGCCACCGTTACTTGGTTTTACCACGACAGGGTACTCAAATGGGATTTCTGGCATGGGTTGGTCGCGATAAGCAGCGACAAACCGAGCAGTTGGAATTTGGTTATATAATAAGATTTCCTTTGAAACCTTTTTACTCATTGTAATACCTGCTGCGAGTGTGTCACTACCGGTATAAGGAATTCCAAAGAGATCGAGAACCGCTTGGACTTTACCGTCTTCACCATCGCCACCATGAAGTGCGAGGAAGACAATATCAGCAGTTTTACAAATCTCTAAGACATTCGGGCCAAAGAGTTGTGTTGAACCATCAGTACGTAATGCGTTGATGGCGTCGTCTGTTAAAACTTCGTCGCTGATGTCGTAATCTTTTTCAACAGGTGTTGAAGAATAAAGATCATCGATTGATGCGACGTCGTGCAAATCATTTCCTAAGAAAAGATCAACGAAAGCAACGTCATGGCCTTTCGTTTGTAATGCATTGGTAATTTTGTGTCCAGACGTTAATGAAACGTTACGTTCGGTACTACGCCCGCCCGCTAAGACAACAATTTTCATATGAACCTACCTCCGAATATTTTTGGAACCTTAAGTATAGCACAAAACCATATTAGGCGGGTATCAAAAAGCTGAAAAATCAGTGGTCTAGTTTAAAAATTGGCACTCAACAACGGCGAGTGCTAATTACTTGCATTTCATGATTAACGGACTAGAATAGAGTTGTAAAGATTAAGAAAGGAAGTTTTAGAGATGGCAAACGAATTAATGAATGGTCGTCAAAATTGGCTAGATAATTTTGGTGGAGATGATTGGTTCAAGAATTTCGGTCAGCAATTATTGGCAATGTCGCCTGAAACGGACAACTTACTCAAAACAGATGTTAAAGAGACCGATAAGGATTACCAATTAGCGGTTGATTTACCAGGACTGGACAAGAAAGATATTCACGTGGATTATCAAGATAATACATTGAAGATTAGTGCTAAACGTGATAGTTTCGCTGATCATAGTGACAGTCAAGGTAATATCGTTCAAAGCGAACGGCATTATGGGCGCTTTAGCCGGCAATTCTACCTACCTGGTGTCAACCGGGATCAAATCGATGCGCAATATCAAGATGGCGTCTTACAATTGATGTTACCGAAGTTAAATGAATCAGATCAACCAGCTAACCCAATTGAAATTCGTTAATTAAAAAAGCGACACCAACCATTTTATAGTTGGTGTCGCTTTTTGAGTTATAGATAAAGTGATGCGTAAAATAATATGAGACCTGCTACAAGAGTACAACATTTAAATTTGGTGAGTAAGGCAATCCGCCGCTGTTGAATGGGGGGGAATCGAGTGGGAGTATGACGACTTTTAATTCATTTTCAGGATGCGCTTGTAGATAAGATTTCCAAAAAGTATGCTGTGCTTGAAAAGTCGGCAACTTAAGGTAGAGAAACGCGATAAAAATGAATGCACTCCCCAAAAGACGGATTGCAATGTTCAGGGCATCTAGATAGAGCGCTGTTAGACAGCCACCGATTGATAAAAAGAATAAAAGGACTAACCAAGATGTTAAAGGAACAGCTTGCTTGTAAAAGGATGCGTTGAAATAAGCTTGGTTCATTGATTTTTGCGCTTTGTAAGCTTGGTCATCCGTGTCAGGATATTGGTCCAAGAAATTTTGCTTGAGTGTTGGCTTTAGCATATTGAGACGCACGATAAAATAAGATGAACTGATAGCTAACAGGCAACCAATAACGGTGAGAAAAAAGGCTTGATTTGGGGACAAAATAATACCTCCTAATTGATAAATAATTGTAGTATAGCAAATATTTATCAACTATTAAGATTTAATCAGTAATTTTAATATTTCATTGAGAGATAATGCGCTTTCTAAATGAATACGGTATAGTTAAGGTAATGAAAAGTAGGGGGTTGGGGACGTGCTGACTTTATCACATTTATCCAAAAGTTTCGGAACGAGGCCAGCGGTCGACGATGTTTCATTTACGGTTAAGTCGGGCGAAATATTAGGCTTAATTGGTCAAAATGGAGCTGGAAAGACAACGACCTTTCGGATGATCTTGAATTTTATGGCACCAGATACGGGAACTATTCTCTGGAAAGGTCGCGCGTTTACCGCTGCGGAGTATGACCAACTTGGCTATTTGCCAGAAGAACGAGGATTGTATCCAAAGATGACCGTGGAACAACAAATTTTGTACTTTGCACAGCTTCGTGGGCACAGCATCGCAGACATCAAACCACAGATTGATGAGTGGTTGGTGCGCTTCGGGGTGAAAGGTAAGCGGACTGATAAAATCAAGGATCTTTCAAAGGGAAATCAACAAAAAGTGCAGTTGATTGCGACTTTGATCCATCAACCGGAACTCATTATTCTTGATGAACCCTTTAGTGGACTCGATCCAGTGAATGCAGAACTATTAGAAGAAGGTATTTTATGGCTTAAAGAACAAGGTTCAGCAATCATTTTTTCGAGTCATGATATGACGAATGTTGCGCGGATTAGTGACCGAATTGTGATGCTGCGCGATGGGCAAGTGGTGCTCGCCGGTACAATCGATGAAATTCGGAATCAGTTTGGCCGAACGCAATTATTCTTAGAAGCACCTTTAGAACGCGAAACTTTAGCAAATATCAACGGTGTTTCACGTGTAACACAGCACGGGCAGCGGTTTGAATTAACTTTGGCAGACGAAACGGTTGGTAAAACGATTTTCGACTTAGCGACACAAAATGGCTATATCCTAGAGTTTAGTCAACAAGCACCAACGCTCGATGAAATCTTTAGAATGAAAGTGGAGGAAGGCCATGTTTAAGTTTAAGGTGATTTTTAAACAAGTATTTCTAAAGAATATTAAAAGTCCAGCGTATCTAATCATGATTTTAATGCCAATTGTGATGCTCGGGATTACGTTTGGTGTGAGTCACTTGATGGATCATAGCAAAGAACCCGTTAGAATTGCTGTTTTGGCGCCGCAACCAGCAGAACAGAATGAATTACAGCAGTTAAAAGGTAAAACATATCAAATCGATCAGCAGATTACGACTCGGGAACAAGCCACCAAAGCGCTCCAGAAAGAGCGAATTGATGGCTATTTGTTGTTGAGTGAGGAAAAAGGACAGACAATCAGTCGCTACTATGAACGAAAGGATAGTCCATCATTTGATGCGAGTGTCTTAGAGAATCAGTTAAATCAGACTCATTTAGTAGCTTTGGCGCAACAAGCAGGCGTTGCACCTGAACAGATCCAGAAATTGATGACGCCAACTGTCATTGCACCAGTGACGGTTAATTACCAGAATGGTCATGAGAAGATTTCCCGGGAAAACACCAAAGAAGTGGGCCAAATTATTTCAATTGGAATTACGGTCTTAATGTTCATCTTTATCGTAAATTATGCTGGAATGATTGCCCAAGAAATTGCGACTGAAAAAGGGTCGCGAATCATGGAAATCATTCTATCAAGTGTTTCGATTGAAATTCAATTTTTCGCGAAGATTGCCGCGATATTAGCCCTATTACTCACCCAAATTATTGTCTATATTTTAGTTGGGATTGTCGGGTTTCAGTTTTTGAAACAGCAACTACTGTTAGCAGAGTTATTGCCGATTATTCGTCGTGCTTTGGTTGCGCCAGCAATGTGGTATGCAGGAGTCTTTTTAATCGTCGGAGTCTTACTCTATACCGTGTTAGCCGCGATGTTAGGTGCGGTTGTCTCGCGAATGGATCAGGTACAACAAGCCATTTCGCCATTGATTTTACTGGGTACATTAAGTTATTTGGGTGGCTTTGTATTGGCATCACAGACCGATATTCCATTATTGCGGGCGGTGAGCTATGTGCCATTGTTTTCACAGATTATGTTACCTGTGCGGCTGGCGAACGGTGATGTTGGCGCTTTCGGGGCTAGCATGGGACTCTTCATAGCCATGGCGACACTAATTGGACTGACTTATTTAGCATTAATTATCTATCGCATGAATATTCTAGTTTATTCGGATAAAGGTGTTTTTAAAGCATTAATTGCCACCTATCAGCAACTCAAAGAATCGCGCCAGTAGAAGATTTTTACAACCAATTAAAGCGGATTCATGGTATGATAGAGCCATGTGATTTTAGTAGCAAGGAGAGCGATTGAACGATGCAAAAACGATGGGTAAAATTCGGATTGGCACTCTTAGGGGCGACACTGGTATTGGCAGGCTGTTAAAGTAAGCCAGCGGACAAAGAAACGTTGGTCAAAAAGCCCTATGAAAAAAGTGATTACTATCTCGGAACGATTTGTACATTGCGAATCTATAATAAAGACAAGGAAGCCGTGCTAGATAAGGCTTTTGCGCGGATTAAAAAGTCCGAAAATCAAGCAACGTTAACCAAATCAGGTTCCGAATTGGATAAGATTAATGATAATGACGGTGTTAAACCTGTACAGGTTAGCAAAGATATGTGGCCACTAATGGAAAAAGCGTTACATTATAGTCAAGAATCGGATGGCGCGTTTGATATGGCCATTGGTGCGATCACAGATTTATGGCAAATTGGGTTACCAGGCGCGCGGGTGCCAGCACAAGCAGAAATTGACCAAGCGTTACCATTAGTCGATTATCATGACGTTGTTTTGAATAAGGCCAAACGTACAGTTTACCTTAAGAAAAAAGGCATGCGACTTGATTTTGGCGGGATTGCTAAGGGGTACATTGCCGATCAAGTTAAACAAGTTTTTAAGGAAAATGGTGTGACATCAGCCGTTATTGATTTAGGTGGGAATGTGATTGTTATGGGGCATTCACCATTAGGGAAGAACAAACCATGGACGGTCGGCATTCAAGATCCGAAAAAGGCGCGTGGAGAATCAGTCGGTACGATTAAAGGCCGTGATATTTCGGTTGTTACGGCGGGGATTTATGAACATTATCTAAAAAAAGATGGTCATACGTATATTTATCTCTTTGATCGCCATACTGGTTACCCATATGAAAATAACCTAGCGAGTGTCACAATTATCTCGCCTAAATCAGTAGATGGAGATGCCCTTTCAAATGCTGTCTTTAATAAGGGGATTGTCGAAGGCATGCAGCTCATCAACAACAAACCGAAGAATATCCAAGCCGTCATGATCACAAAAGATAATAAAATCTATCTATCAAACGGTTTGAAGAAGACGTTTAAACTTAACCAAGATTCAAATTATCAAGTTGAAAAACAATTACCAACGAAATAGCCGCTAAATTGCGGCTTTTTTACAATTATGGGGGTCAAAGCATTAACGGAAAAAGTGGTAAAATGTTAAAATTGGGAAAGAATCTGCTTTTGAGGAGGACAATGATGACAAACGTGCGAATGCAAGATGATTTTTATACGGCAGTGAATCAAGAATGGTTAAAAACGGCTGAAATTCCAGCGGATAAACCAGCAACAGGCGGCTTTGTCGCCTTGGTTGATGAGATTGATCAGCAATTAATGGCTGATTTTGCTAAGATGTCGACCGCAAAGAACGCATTGTTACAACATTTTCTAGATTATTACGAACTAGCTGCGGACTTTCAAACGCGTGATGCACTCGGTATGAAACCGATTCTACCAATAGTAGCCCGGGTGCAATCTCTCGATAGTTTAGCAACTTACAATCGTGGGTTAGCTGATTGGGTACTTTCCGGGTTACCAACACCATTTGGCTTATCTGTCGATGCTGACATGAAAGACACAGCCCATCACGCCTTGTATGCGGAAGCTAGCGACTTAATTTTGCCAGATAAGACCTATTATGAAGCTGACAATCCCAATGCTGACCATTTATTGGCGGTCTTTACGGATATGATGGTTCAGCTCTTGCAGAAAATTGGGATTGCGCCCGTTGATGCAACGAAGACGGTTAAATTAGCGTTGGCATTTGATCGGTCACTGGCACCTTATGTGAAGAGTGCCGAAGAAGCAGCGGATTACACGAAACTCTATAATCCACAGCCTTTGAGTGATTTTATGCAACAACAAACGACGCTTGATTTTCCACGTTTATTTAGCAAGGTGCTACCTGTTCAACCGAAAAAAATTATCGTGACGGAACCGAAGTATTTTGCGCAACTGAATCAGCTTGTGACAGACGCCAATTTCGAAACGTTCAAAGCGTGGCTGTTAGTCATGACAGTTCGTAGTTGGAGCGGTTATCTGAATGAAGAGGCACGCCAAATTAGTTCGCTCTATAGTCGTGCGTTATCTGGTAGCAAGGAAGCTCGTCCACAACAAAAGAGTGCTTACTACCTTGCCTTAGGGATGTTCAATCAAGTTGTTGGCGATTATTACGGTCGGCAATACTTCGGTGAAGCAGCCAAGGCCGACGTCCAAAAGATGGTCCAAAAAATGATTGGTGTTTATCAAAAACGCCTTGAGAAAAATGACTGGCTAACCGAAAAAACACGCCAACAAGCGATTGTAAAACTCAACCACCTTGGGATTCATGTCGGTTACCCGGATCAGATTGCCCCTATTTTCGCGAAGTTGGTCACAGTACCTAAAGCAGAAGATGGGACATTATTTGAAAATACAGCTGACTTTATTCGAACGATTGAAACGGAAAATTTTGCGAAACTTACTCAACCGGTGGATCGTAATAAGTGGGAAATGGGCGCTGCCACGGTTAATGCCTATTATTCACCTTCGAAGAATGTCATTGTCTTTCCCGCGGCTATTTTGCAAGCACCTTTTTACAGTTTAGAACAAAGTAGCAGTGCTAACTACGGTGGGATTGGTGCAGTGATTGCACATGAAATCTCACATGCTTTTGATAATAACGGTGCGCAATTCGACGAGTATGGCAACATGCATAATTGGTGGCAAGAATCAGATTTAGCTCACTTCAAGACACTTTCGGAAGAAATGATTGCAGAATTTGATGGCCTAGAATATGCAGGCGCAACAGTTAACGGGAAATTAACTGTCTCGGAAAACATTGCCGATGCGGGTGGCTTGAGTTGTGCCCTTGAAGCAGCCAAAGAAGAACCTGATGTTGATTTGGCAGCCTTCTTTGTCAATTGGGCAACGATTTGGCGGATGAAAGCTACAAAGCAATATCAACAATTATTGTTAAATATTGATGTTCATGCACCAAACGCGTTGCGGGCCAATATTCAGGTCCAAAACTTGGCAGCCTTTTACGAGACATTTAATGTAACGAAAGCTGATCAGATGTACTTAGCACCCGCTAAACGGGTTGCAATTTGGTAAATTAAAAAGGTGCGCCACAATTGTGACGCACCTTTTTTAGTAGTGATGGGGGATAAAGAAATGTCAGAAAAAAAACGCACGATTAATGGTCAAATTTATCGGGCGAACGATTCAGAATTGCGAGCCGATATGAAACACGCGCGCGTACTTACTCGGTTGTTTAATCAAACTACTGAAGAACAACAAGATTACCGACGCGAATTAACCAAGTCTTTATTTGCGAAAAGTGGCTCAGATTTATATATTGAGCCACCATTTAGAACTGATTATGGTTGCCAAACACGCATTGGTGAGCATGTGTATATGAATTACGATTGCATCATTATTGATGTAGCACCAGTGACGATTGGGAACCACGTTTTCTTTGGACCTCGTGTAGGACTCTACACAGCTGGTCACCCAACGACGGCACAAGAACGCCGGGATGATTTGGAATATGGTAAGCCAATCACCATCGGGGATGATGTGTGGATTGGTGGCAATACGGTTGTTAATCCAGGCATGACAATTGGGAACAATGTGGTGATTGGTTCTGGATCAGTTGTGACTAAAGACATTCCTGATAACGTGATTGCAGTTGGTAATCCATGTCGGGTACTCCGGCCGATTGATGAGGCAGAAGAGGCCTACTGGGCGCAGCAAAAAGCAAGTTATTTTGAAGCCCTTGCTAATGAATAAGTTTACCGAGTAGTGCTAAATGGAGTAGTCATCACTAACAAAGCACTAAGCTAAATATCAGCAAACTACCGAGAAAAAGCCGCTAGTACTCTATAAAAAGGGTCCTAGCGGCTTTTTTAAATGTTTGGTGGATCAAACTGGCAGCAAATACTATTCAGAATGGGTCAAACCGTAATAAGGGTTAATTACGATTGGTTTTCATCAGTACTGCGGCGCCATGGCTTTTGTAATGCTTGGACGGCTTGAGCGATATCTGTGGCATGGGTGATTGCTGAGATAACGGCAACTCCATCCACGGTAGCCTTTGCGACTTGAGCAACGTTTTCTTGGTTGATACCGCCAATCGCAACAACCGGTAGTTCACTTTGCTGCGTTAAGAAACGCAAGCGATTAGTGCCAAGTGCTGGTTTAGCATCTTCTTTGGAATTGGTTGGAAAAATTGGACCAATGCCAATGTAATCAAGTATCGGTTGATTATGACTTTGGTGAAGTTCTTGTTCAGTGTGGCAAGATAGACCAGTTATTAAGCCGTGTGCTTTGGCCGTTTCAATTTTATGCCACGGGTGATCGCTTTGGCCGACATGAATACCATCTGCATTGATTTGAAGTGCTAAATCGAGATTGTCATCGATAATAAATGGGACTTGATAATGGTGGCAAAGGGCTTGAGCCGCTGTCGCATACTTTAAAATCGCATCGGAATCTTGCAGACTACCAGCACCTTTTTCACGGAATTGGAAACAGGTAATGCCGGCTTGTAGTGATTGTTCGAGAATGTTTAGAAAATCATCCATACCGGTATTTTGGGTACCCGCTACCAAATAAGTTTGGAGCATTTCCCGGGAAATATTAGTCATGATGAACCCCCCTGATAAGCCCAGTGATTGGTTGGTCCGTGGCCGTGACCAACAGCAATTGGATTAGCAATTGCGGCTTGGATAAAGGCTTTGCTAATATGAATTGCTGCTTTCAAAGGGGTGCCCTTAGCTAGCTCGGCGGTTAAACAAGCTGAAAACGTATCTCCAGTGCCATGTGTTCGTTTAGTAGCAATTCGTGGTGTAGTTAACCATTCATCTTGTCCATCAGCGTAGAGGACGTAGTCGGCGGCTTGTGATTGATGGTCTAAATGGCCCCCTTTGATAATGATATTCTTGGCGCCCATTTGTTGGAGTTGGTGGGCCGCTTGTTTGAAATCAGCTGTTGTCTTTATGCGGCTGCCCGTGAGAACTTCGGTTTCGGGTAAGTTGGGTGTCAGCACTGTGGCTAGCGGCAATAATTCAGTACGTAGGGTATCGATGGCATCGTCGGCAAGTAGCTGTGCACCACCTTTGGCAATCATTACAGGATCAAGGGTGAGCGGCCCACAATCGTAATGGCGTAGATTTTCAGCAACCGTTGCAACATGTTCAGCATCTGCCAACATTCCCGTTTTGCAGGCACGAATTTTAAAGTCAGTAGCCAATGAAGCGAATTGTTGATTGATTAGTGATAGTGGTAGTGGCAGACTAGCTTGAACGCCAAGTGTATTCTGAGCGGTGATCGCGACAACTACGTTGGTTGCAAAAACATGGCGCTCTTGGATAGTTTTAATGTCAGCTTGCATACCAGCACCACCACCGCTGTCAGAACCGGCGATGGTTAGAGCTTGTGGGAATTCATTCATGAGTAGGCACCTCACTTAGTTGGACGGTATTTGCTACTTTGGCTGGGGTAATGTGGAATAAATAATCGATTAATTGGGGATAGAAGGTCCCAGGTAGCGGTGTTTCCATTGCTGTGGCTACTAGTTCGCCGGCAACGGCAAATGTGGCGGCTGCTTCGATAGCGGCTTGGTAGGGATCTGCAGGATGAACTGCAACAAATGCACCACAGAGTCCCGATAACATATCACCTGAACCAACATGTGTTTGAAAAATTGAGGTACCATTTGAAATCAGCGTAACGCGTTGACCGTCTGTAATAATGTCGGTCGGACCCGTTAATAAAATTGTGGTGTGTAATCGATTGGCCGCGGCCTTAGCAATAATGACTGGGTCGCTATTTCCATGCCCGGCATCGATGCCATTTACTTGCCAATCTATCCCAGCAAAATAAGCAATTTCACCTGCATTACCACGAATGAGAGTTGGTGTGCCAAGTGTTAATAGTTGATCGATAATTTGCTGGCGGTAGGCCAGTGAGCCAACTGCCACTGGATCAAGAACAACGGGTTTTTGTTTTTGATAAGCGGCGGTCATTAGGGCCATCATTTCTTGAATCTGTGGTGTCCACAAACTACCAATATTAATCGTAATGGCTTGTGCGATGGTAACAATTCCCTCCGCTTCTTCTGGTGCATTAGACATAATTGGTGAGGCACCGATTGCATTTTGTGCGTTGGCGACCTGATCAATTGTGACGCCATTTGCGACATTAGCAACGATTGGATTGAGCGCTCTAACTTTTTCTAACAGTGAAACAACCATATAAAAACCTCCCTTAGAAACTAAAAAACCACTTTTGGATGCACGAATGCATAGAAAAGTGGTGTGAGTAGTCTAAAGAAAGGCACTTTCCTACGCAAGTCTGAACTTACAGGTTCAAAGGGATCAGGCTGTACAAACCTATCTCAGTTCTTCTAAGAACACCCCTAGTGCAAAGCGATTAATTTGTACCCTCAGTATAGAGAGTGTGGTAGGTGAATGCAACCGTTTTATTTCGTGAAGCAGATAGCATTTGTTAACTTTTAGGTATAGAGCAATATTTTTTGTGTTATTTAGTTAAATAATCCTTTGAAGAAATTAGCCATGCTATCAAAGAGTTTTTGAATGAAGTTCCGATTGCTTTGGGTGTTGAGCCTATTGAAGATGTTTTTTGCACCACTTTGGATATTATTCATTAACTTACCGGCTTGATTCTTGAAATCATCCGAATTTAAAGCACCGGAATCTTGAATTTTGACGAGAACATTAATGATTTGTTGTTTTTGATTATTGTTGATGATGTTGGTGAGGTTGTTTTGTTCGAGTTGATTATTGACGATGGTAGTAATTTGGTTAACAGTCAGGTTATTGCCTTTACTTGCCATGTCTTTTTTGGCACCTGTAACGGCATTATTTAATTGGGAGTCTGAATAACCATCGGTGCCTTTATTAGCCTGTGTGATATCGCTGAGGGTGCTCATTTCGTCTTGAGCAGCAGTCACTTGCGCTTGGTTGAGTGAATCACCATTTTCAGCGAAAGCGGCGTAAACGCCAGCTAAGGCGCCAGAGCCATCGATTGGAATGGCGGAAGTCACGTAAATTGTCGCATTCGTGACGCCGGCGGTTAAGGCCGCATTTTTATATTGATTGGCTGTAATTGTGGTGATGTTGTTACGGCCATTAAAATCGATAATTTTAACATTGATGCCGGTATTGCTGTCATTTTTTTGAATTAAAGCACTTGAGTAGACACTTGAGTCGGCGTTAAATGTTTGTTGATTTTGATCAAGATATTTTACAAGTGTGGAGCCGGTCACTGTTAGTTCACTGACATCTGTGACATTCGCGGCATTTTCCAGTGTCTTGAGGGTGTCAGCTTTTTGGGTGCTAGAAAGGCTGGTCCCAAGAGTGGCAACGGGTTTGTCCCACGATGTGGTGCTGTCGGCAAAGGCCGGTTGTGCGCTTAGACCGATAATAGCAGTAAATGCAATGGGGATGAGGAACTTCAATTTATTAAACATAAGCAATAATCCTTTCTCAAAGCGAATGATACCTTTAGTATAGCCAATTCAAGCCGTAAAGTATCCGATTTTAACTATTTTTAGGAATTAAAGATGATTTTAAGGCTTTTTTAAGGTTGCTGAGTGGGGTGAATGCTACTAATGACCCGTGTATGGGTTAGTTTCTCGTAGAATAATTGTGGTCGTTTAGTCACCCAACTTAATAAGAAGTTACCGGTGAATAACAGTGGTGGTAAGAGTGAGAGACCGATAATAAAGAGATAGACGTCAAAATGTTGTTGGCCACTAGCAACAGCGGCATCCAGAGTGACGCGCCAGAGTTGAAAACTGGGAATGACGATGAAAAATAGGAGTAGCTGGCGCCAGAAAATTGCCCAACGTGGATGATGATCGGCGACGATTTGTAGTTGTAAGAGTGCCTTGCCCAGTGTTTTGCCGCGCCAAAGAATGGGGATTATTAAGAAGTAAACACCCGTTGCTAGGCAGTATTGCAGGATTTCTGAATGAATGGCGGGGAGTTTGAGGAGTCGCCAGATAAGGGCAATGATAAAGGTAATAACTCCTAAAATGCAGTAATCAACGACTAATGCCAATAAGCGCCGGAAGTAGCCCACTTTTTGACCGCGCGCATAGGTTGCTTGATCCAAACTTTCACGAGTGGGTAAGAAAAAGGTGACCAAGGGCTGGAGATAAAATCCAAGCAGCCCGCCAGAGGTGTTGAGCAATAAGTCATCAACATCAAATAACCGATAAGGGCGAGGATAAATACCATACAGTCCGGAAAGTTGCGTGAGTTCAAAGAATAGGGATAACGTAAAACTAAGTAATAAGGTCTGTTTGAAAGACGTTTTAAAGAAGTAACGTAAATAAATGCCAAATGGAACGGTTAAAAAGATGTTAAACAACGGCTGAATGGTTGTCGTTTGTTTAAGTGTTGCGAGGTATGAACTCGGTTCGGTCCAAACGAAATGGGTTGAGTTGATAAACCCCCGGACAAACGTGAAGGGAACTAAGTTATAACGCGGGGTGGTTAAATGAGCAACCACCGAGCGTGGGGGGAGGGGAAGAATAATTAAGCAGTAAGCGGCTACCAAGTAGAACATGAAGCTGTAGAGAATTACACTACGCAGGATGGTTAGCGAACCATAACGATGATAGTGGTAAACTAACAGTGGAACGGTTAAGATGATTGCGACGAATGGAAAGGCAATTGCCACAGTAATGATATTGCTGACGTAAACCATGATGAGCTCCTTTGGTGTTAGATGTGGTTATATTGTATTTTTTTAATGAACGCCTGTCAAAACAGGGATTATTGTTCGTGATTTACGTTCGTATTTTATCGGTTATATGTATCGTTAAGATTTTACGGAATAAAGGCTGATTAGAGATTTTAAAGTTCGTCTTTTATGTTGATTTTGAGATAATTTGTTGCTACAATAGTTTTTGTGAGTTTTAGGGTTTAAATAGCGGATCTGAAGACGGATTCGAATAGAGGAGTATGTTTATATGACATCTGTAGTAGTTGTTGGAACACAGTGGGGCGATGAAGGTAAAGGCAAGATTACCGACTTTTTAGGTCAAAATGCTGGTGCTATCGCGCGTTATCAAGGTGGCGACAATGCAGGTCATACCATTCAGTTGGGTGACACAACTTACCATTTACAATTAATTCCATCTGGGATTTTTAACAGTGACAAACTCAGCGTGATTGGCAACGGGGTCGTTGTAAATCCGAAGACCCTCGTTTCTGAATTGAAATATCTAACGGATCAAGGGATCAACGTGAGCCAATTAAGAGTATCAGATCGGGCACACGTTATCTTGCCATACCATTCTAAATTGGACGGCTTACAAGAAGCAGCCAAGGGTGATCAAAAGATTGGGACGACTAATCGTGGGATTGGCCCGGCTTATATGGATAAAGCCGCTCGGAGTGGGATTCGGATTGCCGATTTATTGGACAAGGAACTCTTTGCAACTAAATTAAAACAAAACTTAGACGAAAAAAATGCGCTCTTTACTAAAATCTACGGCGCTGAACCACTTGAATATGAGACAATGTTTGCAGAATATTATCAATATGGTCAAGAAATTAAGCAATATGTTTGTGATACTTCAGTTGTTTTGAATGATGTTTTGGATCAAAAGGGGAATGTCTTATTTGAAGGCGCACAAGGCATCCTCTTGGATATCGACCAAGGTACGTATCCATTTGTGACATCATCAAACCCTGCCGGCGGCGTTTCAACAGGTTCAGGAGTTGGTGCTTCACGGATTGACGAAGTGGTTGGGGTGGCTAAGGCTTATACCTCACGCGTTGGTGATGGCCCATTCCCAACTCAGTTAGATGATGAAACTGGCGACTTCATTCGTGAAGCCGGTCATGAATATGGTACTGTTACTGGTCGCCCAAGACGCGTTGGTTGGTTCGACTCAGTTGTGCTTCGGCATTCAAAACGAGTGGCGGGTGTGACCCAATTATCATTAAACTGTGTGGATGTCCTAACTGGGATTAAAACATTGAAGATCTGTGTCGCTTACGAATTAGATGGCGAACAAATCGATCGTTATCCAGCAAGTCTCCGCGAATTAGAACGTTGCACACCGATTTATGAAGAATTACCTGGTTGGGATGAAGATATCACGGGTGCTAAGACGCTAGAAGACTTGCCAGCTAATGCGCGGCACTATGTTGAACGAATTCAAGAATTAGTTGATTTACCATTAGCAACATTTGCTGTTGGTCCAGATCGTGAACAAACAAATGTCTTATCTGCTATCTGGTAGGTATTGCTGAAAAAGAGTACAAAAAAAGAGAATGCAAAGTTCGTTTTCTAAACGTGTCGTTAAACACGCCAACAAACTTTCATTCTCATGGGTTTGGCACCAGTCAGTATTATACACACATTACCACTAAAAAGATAGTGGGAAAATTAGTTGATTTAGAGGAGTCGTTATGGAAAGAGTAAGTCGTTTCTTCGGGATTGAAGAACAACATTCAACAGTGCAACGGGAAATCCTAGCAGGATTCACCACATTTATTTCAATGGTTTATATTTTATTCGTTAACCCGAGCGTTTTAGGTGATTCAGGGATGGATAAAGGGGCTGTTTTTGCAGCCACAGCATTAGCAAGTGCGATCGGGTGTTTCTTGATGGGGTTATATGCTAAATACCCAATTGCAACCGCACCAGCTTTAGGGATTAATGCCTTTTTCAGTTATTCAGTGGTTATCGGGATGGGTGTGTCATGGCAGACGGCCTTAGCGGGTGTATTTGTGGCTTCATTAATCTTCATGTTGATTACTGTCTTTAAGCTACGGGAAATCATTATTGATGCCATTCCGCGGAATATGAAACTAGCGATTTCAGCTGGGATCGGGATGTTTGTGGCGTTCATCGGTTTACACGGTGGTGGCTTGATTGTTGCGAACAAATCAACCGTTGTTGGTTTGGGGGACTTTTCGCAAGGGACGACTTGGTTAACTGTTTTCGGCTTAATCATTACCGTTATTTTAATGGTTCGTAAAGTACCAGGAGCAATCTTTATCGGGATGCTTTTAACCTCAATCGTGGGAGCCATCAGTGGCCTAATTAAGTTGCCAACACACTTTGTTGCAGCTGCGCCAAGTTTGAAACCCACTTTCTTAGCTGGTTTAAATCACGTCGGCGATATCAACACCGTTCAAATGTGGGTCGTTGTACTCACTTTCTTATTAGTGACCTTCTTTGATACCGCCGGGACATTGGTCGGTTTAGCTGAACAAGCCGGCTTCATGAAAGATAACAAGATGCCTCGCGTTGGGAAAGCTTTGGTATCAGATTCAACGGCCATGTTAGCTGGGTCATTACTCGGAACATCACCAGTTGGGGCCTTTGTCGAATCGTCCGCTGGGATTGCTGTTGGTGGTCGAACTGGCTTAACGGCGGTTGTGACGGGTGTGTTATTCGTCTTCAGTTTATTCTTCTCACCATTATTGACGGTTGTCACGTCACAAGTGACGGCCCCCGCATTAGTGATTGTCGGTGTTTTAATGGCTCAATCATTGAAGAAAATTGACTGGGAAAAATTAGAAATTGCAATTCCTGCCTTCTTAATCGTTCTAGGCATGCCACTGACTTACAGTATTTCTGACGGGATTGCGTTGGGCTTTATTGTCTATCCAATCACAATGATTACAGCTGGTCGTCGCAAAGAAATTCATCCAATTATGTATGTTTTATTCTTTGTTTTCGTGGTCTTTATGTACATCTTAAACGTAAAATAAACAACAAACGCACAGCCGAGAGTTTCGGTTGTGCGTTTTTATGTGTTGCCGTTATTAATTGCGAATCACAAGGATTTAGAGCCGGTAAATATAAAATAGTGTGTTACAATAGTCGTAAATACTAGTGAAGGGTTTAAACTGTTATGCAAAAAAAGACAAAAAACCGATTAATTAATGGCTTATCAGCCATTCTGTTAGTGGTTGGATTAGTGTTGGTCTTCATCAGTCCAATCCGCAACCAACTGGTTAAAATGATGGCACATCGTCAGATGGACGTCACAGCTGCTCAAATTAAGAAAAACCAACATAAAAAAGCGAGCTTTGATTTTGATAAGGTTGATTCACTCGATACAAAACAGATTGTGAATGCCGCTGTTAAAGGCGATGTGATTGTCTTAGGAAAAGTTGCAATTCCAAGTGTCAAGATGGCCTTGCCAGTCATGAAAGGCGTCTCAGAGGATACAATGGCTCAAGGTGGGGGCACAATGAAACCTGATCAGCAAATGGGTGCAGTTAACAACTATGCTTTAGCAGGGCATTCTTTCCAAAACATCTTTCTGCCACTTGAAAATGTGCGTGTCGGCGATAAGGTCTACTTAACGGATATGGAAAAAGTCTACACGTACAAAGTTGATTACAAAGCTTCAATCAGTCCATACGACGTAAAAGTCATCGATGATGTACCAGGTCGTAAAATGGTGACATTGATTACCTGTGATAAAACGGTCCGCAGATGGTGTATTCAAGGTGAACTCGTGAAGACCCAAAAGGCAACAAAGAAAACGTTAGCTGTTTTCGGGAATTAACCCGGGAAATAAAAGACTGTCAATGAGTTGAAATGCTTTAATAGCAGGGATGCATGTTGGGGTGACGCAGGAACAAGTTGCGCAGAAATTGTTTGTTACACGTCAAACGGTTTCTAGATGGGAGCAAGATAAAAAATTACCAAACGTTCATGTTTTAAAAACACTTAGTGTGCTTTATGGTATTCCAATTGATTTCATGTCTGGCATTATTCATTATTGGGCTTGTGCTTTATCCAGTCGCTAAGAAGATATCAGGAATGGTTGTTAGCTTTGGTAAACAATATGTTAAATATAATCAAAAGGCTCTATACGCATAAACATAAAAACGTCATCCATTGGATGACGTTTTTTATTTGAAAATCATTGGAATGAGGCCACCTACTAAGAATAGAATAATCAATACCCAAATGACTTTTCCGAGTGGGTGATTCGGGTTAATCGTTAAGCCGACCCCAATTGGCTTAGGGATAATTAAGGGCTGTTTAGCATGCGGTATAATTGGATAAAATTGGCGTGTTTTGAAGTAACTGAAGCCAATCAAAACAACCGCAACGCTTAAAGTTAATAGCCCAGACATTGATTCGGTTAAGACTGCAGGGAAAAAGGCGTGGACGATTAAAATCACAAGTAATGTCCCTAATGAGAGTCCTAATCCCCAATCAACAACGTGGGATTGTTTGATTTGTTTAATCAGTTGATAGTCATCAGAGACTTGTTGGACATAATCATCGTCAGCCTTGAGCATGTCGTCAATTGTTAGAGAATAAAGTTCACTGATGGCAATTAACATGGGGACATCCGGATAGTTATTACCGGTTTCCCAATTGGAAATTGTTTGCCGCGTGGTGTGCAATTGGTCAGCAACGGCTTGTTGGGTTAAGTTCAGTGCCAGTCGGCGTTCTTTTAAAATGGTAGCAAGCATAATGGTTAAACCTCCCTAAATGATTAGCTCTAGCATAACGGTAGATTGTCAGAATGAAAAGCAAGTGGTGCTTGCAAAGTAGGAAATAGCTAGTTTTAAACGTGGGGCACTTATTTGGTGCGTGTTATTTTGTTAATTGTAAGCTATGATGCAATTATTGAGGAGGTGGCATCTTCGGACCTTTAGAGAGTAAAGAAGGAACTTATAATCTTTTTAATGGGAAGCAAAATATCCAGATTTATGGGGAGAAGACTCGGAGTCCTTTTGGTAATAAAACAGTCGCATTTGAGATCCCAGAGGATGCCTATCATGAGATTAATCTGATGGAAAAGGATATCTACTTAGCTGATCGAAAAGGCGGCAAGGTAAAGCTGTACGATCATCGGACACAGACGCAGCCGTATAGTCATGATCAAAAGAATAGTAAGCAGATATTAAAGTTGATGAAACAATATAAGGGTGTTGGCTACGGGGAAGAACTTAAAGAGTAGTCTAGAAACCATACATCATTGATGGATGGTTTTTTTAAGTTAAAAATAAAAAAAGTGATAATAAAAACGCAATTGCGTTTTTATTATCACTTATCATGTATACTTGATGGGTGGTCAGGGGATCGAACCCTGGACCCACGGATTAAGAGTCCGTTGCTCTGCCAGCTGAGCTAACCACCCATATGATGTCTCGCCTTACGACTTAAATATCATAGCATATTAAACAAACTTTTGTAAACAGTTATTTGTATTTTTTTTGAATAAAGTTACTGAGCGCGTAAGAATTAATCGTTATAGAGGTTAACAATGTCGTTAATCCAGTTGGTAGGAATTGACCTAATTTTGAATTGCCTTCTGAAAATGAGTATAATAGAAGGCAAAGCATCCACATTCAAGGAGGATCCGCACATGGCTAAAAAAATACTAGTCGTTGATGATGAAAAACCGATCTCTGACATTGTTAAATTTAATCTAACCAAAGAGGGTTACGAAGTCTACACGGCTTATGATGGTGAAGAAGCCTTACAACAAGTTGAAGAGGCTGTCCCAGATTTAATTCTATTAGATCTGATGTTACCGAAGATTGATGGGCTAGAAGTGGCCCGCCAAGTGCGTAAATCGCATGATATGCCAATTATTATGGTGACGGCTAAAGATTCTGAAATCGATAAAGTGCTTGGCCTCGAACTCGGTGCCGATGATTATGTGACGAAACCATTCTCAAATCGAGAATTAGTGGCGCGAGTTAAGGCTAACCTACGCCGGCAAGGTACAACGAGTCAATCAGATAAAGAAGCGAATGAAGAAAATCACGAGATTAACATCGGGGATTTAACGATCCATCCTGATGCTTATATTGTGTCAAAACGGGGCGACAAGATTGAATTAACGCATCGTGAATTTGAATTGTTACATTATTTAGCCAAGCATATCGGCCAAGTGATGACCCGTGAACACTTATTACAAACGGTTTGGGGGTATGATTACTTCGGTGATGTCCGGACAGTCGATGTGACGGTCCGCCGTTTACGTGAAAAAATTGAAGACAACCCCAGCCACCCAGAATGGTTAGTGACACGCCGGGGTGTTGGTTATTACTTAAGAAATCCTGAGCAGGAGTAAATTTGCCGCATGAATAAGAAAATTCGGTTGCTACAATCGATTCATTTTAAAATTGCCATTGTGTTCGTATTGTTGCTGCTGGTAACGTTGGAAGTTATCGGCGCTTCTTTTGTGAAGCAACTGGAATATCAGAATGTGCGTGATTTTAAGCAATCCTTACAAGTGACACCCTATATTCAAAACCAACTCAGTAATGAGTTACTGAATAATAGTGGTAATGCGAACAAGAATATTAAAGAGATTATTGGCGATATGGGCAATTCTGCCGAAATTCAGGTTGTCGATAATAAGGGCACCATTCGAGGTGTCACGAACTTGAATAATCAAAGCACCGTTGGTCAAAAGACGCGTAACCCACGGGTGAAACAGGTTATTTACTCTGGGCATACCGAACAAGAAGTGGCATACAATGAGAGTCTAGGGAGCTATTATACAGCGATCCAACCGTTGACGAACCCAAGTGGGGATAGTAATGCCGTTGTGGGCGCCGTTTATATTCGGGCTAGTATGGAAGATGTTTACAAGAGGATTTCGTCGATTACCGTCATTTTCTTAACCTCGTCTTTAGTCGCTGGTTTATTAGGGATGGCATTATCGATTGTTATTTCCCGGGCAATTACCCGACCAATTGATGAAATGAAGAAACAAGCGATTCAAATGGCGCGAGGGGATTACTCTGGTCAAGTTAAGATTTATGGTCAAGATGAACTGGGGCAACTCGCGATTGCGGTCAATAACTTATCAGTCCGGGTTGAAGAGGCGCAAGAAGCGTCAGAGTCGGAACGACGGCGACTTGATAGTGTGCTCAGTCATATGACTGATGGGGTCATTGCGACTGATCGACGAGGCAATATCACGATTATCAATGAAACTGGCCAAGATTTTTTAAATGTGACACGCGATGAGTTACTGGGCCAGTCATTGCTTAAAGTTTTACGAATCAGTGATGAATATTCTTTGCGCGATCTATTAGAAACGCAACAGGAAATGGTCTTGGATTTCTCAGAACAACAAGATCACGACTTAATCTTGCATGTTGATTTTTCATTAATTCAAAAAGAAACCGGCTATATCACCGGTTTAGTTTGTGTGCTCCACGATGTCACCGAACAACAAAAGAATGAACAAGAACAGCGCGAATTCGTTTCGAATGTGTCTCACGAATTGCGGACGCCATTAACAAGCGTGCGGAGCTATATTGAAGCGCTGAATGATGGCGCATGGCAAGATCCAGAGCTAGCGCCCAATTTCTTAAAGGTGACCCAAGAAGAAACTGATCGGATGATTCGAATGATTAACGATCTATTGAGTTTGTCACGAATGGATCAAGGAACGGCAAAGATGAATCTCGAATATGTTAATTTAAACGAGTTCTTTGGGTATGCACTGGATCGGTTTGACATGATGATCAAGCGGGATCAAGAGCACGAAGATGATTTGCCTAAACTGACAACCAGCGCGGGCAAACTACCAACAGATGATCCGAATAAGAAGTACAGTATTACACGAGACTTCACTAAGCGGGATTTATGGGTTGAAATTGATACCGATAAATTTATGCAGGTGATCGATAATATCATGAATAATGCGATTAAATATTCACCAGATGGTGGCGTGATTACGTGTCGCTTATTGGAAACACATCGTCACGTGATTTTAAGCATCTCTGATCAAGGATTAGGGATTCCACGGAAAGACCTTGGTAAGATCTTTGATCGCTTCTACCGGGTTGATAAGGCCCGTTCTCGTAAACAAGGCGGGACTGGTTTAGGCTTGGCAATTTCTAAAGAAGTGATCGAAGCGCATCGTGGGCGTGTTTGGGTTGATAGCCAAGAAGGTAAAGGCTCGACATTCTACATTTCGTTGCCATATGAACCAATTGATTCTGATGGAGGTGATTGGGATGCGATTTAATAACTTTTTAATGCGCGTTATACTGATTGCTGCCATTATCGTCAGTATCGGGCTATCATGGCTAATCTGGACCAGTAACGCGCATTATGAGCGCCAAACGGACAGTCAAACCACCACTAAGTCAACAAGTCGTAAGACAGAACGAAAAATCGGTGATATCTTCTTGCCGACGCAACTATTGTGGCGGACAGACAATCAGAGTCAGTTGATTTATAACTCAAAAGAGAGTTTGATTCCACAGTTTAAAGCGACTTTAAAGCTTGCCAAGTCGGCACAGTTTAAGCAAGTTAAGCTAAGCGAAGACGATTATTACCAGGCAATTAGTGATGATCATACATTGACCCTTTTATATCCTGATAATATTTCGTACGCTATTTTTAAAAAGGTCTTCAGTTATCAGAATAATAATTTAGGTCAAAACGTGACATTCAATCGGATTCGAATCACGTTGAGCACACAGCCTAAGTTGTGGTTGATGAATGATCAAAGTCATCAAGTGTACCAAACGACACTCAATGTTTTTTCACAAGCTCGTGTGAAAAAGGTGCTTAAAAATGCCGATGTGCATTTGAAAGTGACCGAAAAAATGTTGAATCACAAGCCATTACTCTATGTGGCAGCGGATCAAACGTTATTGCCTTATAGTTATTTAGTTAATCAACAACCCGAAAATTATTACATCACAACGCTGTTGAATCAACAAAATATGGATAATATTGATACGAAAGAACAAGGCAATAGTGCGATTTATACGGATGGGACGGACAGCAATTTGTATAAACGCCTAACGATCAACCACGATACCGGTGAAATTTCGTTTGTGAAGTATGAAAATGAGAAATCACCAAGCACATTAACAAAGAGTTTTGAAGCCAGTTTTGATGCGCTTTTAAAGACAGGTAATGCCCTTTCAGGGATGCGTTTCTATAGTTATGATAAAGCAACGAATTCGACTGCTTATCGGACCTACGTTGAAGGATTCCCAGTCTTTTATCAGACTAACTTTGGGAGCGTGAAAGTACAATTCTTACCAACTGGTCAAAAGATTGATTTTTCAAATTATAGTTTGCAAGTACCCGTTCCTGCTGAAGACAAGCAAGTCACATTGCCAAGTACCGAGTCTGTTTTGAATCAATTGACAAGTAATGGTTTCTTGCTAGAAAATGTGGAAAACGTGCAAGTCGGTTATGAATGGACCAAAGAAACCAGTAACGAACAAGTGATTGATTTAAATCCAACCTACTTTGTACAGTATAAAGGGGTTTGGCGTAGCTTATCCGCATTGATGGCGCAAAAAGCTGAATTAACCGAAGGGAGTTAGATGAATGGATTTTCGCAGAATTGAAATGATTTTTATCGCCATTTTTATTGCGCTGGATATCTATCTATTTGCCTCGCTGAAAGGCAGTCAGACAATAACGTCGACGGCGATTACTAGTGGTTCACAGACTAGCCAGATTATGAAGGCTTTAAAAGACGATCAAATTTCAGTGAAGAAACTCTCTAAGCGCCGAATGGATGGTTATTATTTAGCCAGCCGACAAAAAGATCAGACATTATTAGAAACGGCGAGTGCCAAACTAACCGGTCAAACTGTTTCGTTTGATAAAGCGCGCATGACACTGACGAGTGAATTGGATAAACCACTGACTTACAAAAAAGGGAACCAAAGCTTAGCCGTGGCGGCCTTTATGAAGGAACCAGACAACGTGATTCAAGCGGAGGACTACCGCTATTCACACGCATTATCGAGTGATCAACAAGTCGTATATGTGCAAAAAGTCCCAGGCGGGCAGATCATGGATGAACATGGTCAGTTGATTTTTACATTAGAAGACGGGCAGATTAGTCATTACACGCAAACTTACACGAATAAGATTCAAGTTTTGCGTGAAAAAGAAAGTACGAAGGTGACTGCTCAAGACGCGGTCATTGATTTATATACAGATAATGAGATTCCGAATAACTCACGCATTATGTGGGTGAAACTCGGATACAGTGCTTTGTTGGACGCCAATAGTAGTACGGTGTACGTGCCAGCTTGGCAAGTGGCCATTGAGAATAAGAATTCTAAGAGTGTCGTCGTTAAGCGGATTAGCGCCTTTACCGGTGCGCTGATGAAGAACCGTAGTGAAATTTAGTTGTTTTAGAAAGAGACCAAGGGGATAGAGCAAAACATGGTAGAAAAAGACGCAATGCAAGTCAGCGTGCTCGCAAGCAGTAGTTCTGGCAACACAACGTATATTGAAACACCTAATCATAAAGTGTTAGTCGATGCAGGAATGAGTGGGAAACGCGTGCAAGATTTAATGCATAGTATTGGCCGCGATCTTAAAGATGTGGACAGTTTATTAGTGACCCATGAGCATCGCGATCATAGTAGTGGTGTCGGTGTTTTGGCCCGGCGATACGGAATAGACGTGTACGCAAATCAACCAACATGGGATGCGATGGCTTCGATTATTGGTGAAGTGCCTGCTGAACACAAGCACATTTTTGAAATGGGTAGTACCTTGTCAGTTGGTGATTTAGATATTGAAAGTTATGGGGTGTCACATGATGCGGCTGCTGCCCAATTCTACCAATTCCATCATAATAACCGTGCCTTTGCAATCCTGACCGATACGGGTTATGTCTCTGATCAAGTGCGTGGGACAATTGAAAATGCGGATGCTTATTTAGTGGAATGCAACCACGATTTAGAGATGCTTCGGATGGGAAAATATCCTTGGTCATTGAAACAACGGATTCTCAGTGATACCGGCCATTTATCGAATGAAGATGGGGCATCCGCTTTGATGTCGTTTATGGGGAACCAGACTAAACGCGTTTTCCTAGGCCACTTGAGTCAAGAAAATAACATGAAGGAACTGGCTCATTTGACGGTTGCGTCGATCTTAAAGGAACATGATTATGGGGTGGGAACAGACTTTGAAATTCTAGATACTGATCCGGCAGTTGCTGATCCATTGTTTGCCGTGTAATTAGACTGAATAGAAGACATTTTAGTTGTTTTTGCGAAATAAGTTCGCTAAAATGCGGATTAGAAAAACAATTTAATATTCGTAACTTGTTCATAATTTTTTCAAATTTCCATTCTATGATGGAGATAATCAATAAACAGAATTTATTAGAAAGTTTGGGTGAATTAGTATGAATCAGAATTCAGGATTAATGAAAACGGCTGTTGTTGCCGTTATCGCAGCACTAATCGGTGGTGGCGTTGCTGGTTATGCCGGTTCAAAGATGGGAAGTAACACTGTCTCAAGCACTGCCCAAGTACCAACTAAAGCAGGTGCCACTAAAATTAGTAATATCAAAGTCAACTCATCTTCACAAACAACAACTGCCTTTAATAAGGTCAACAAAGCGGTTGTGTCAGTTGTTAACTTGCAAAAACAACAAGATAATTCAGGCGATTTGAGTGCGCTCTTTGGCGCGGATAGTACCAATAAAAAAAGTAGTAGTAGTGAGCTTGAAGAATCGAGTGAAGGCTCAGGTTTAATCTACGAAAAGAAAGATGGTAAAGCCTACATTGTCACGAACAATCACGTTGTTTCTGGCTCAGATAAGTTGGAAGTCATCCTTAGTGATGGCACAAAAATTGATGCTAGCTTAGTCGGAACGGATGCCGTTTCTGATTTAGCCGTTTTAAAGATTGATAGTGCCAAAGTGACGAAGACCGCAACGTTTGGTGATTCTGACAGCATTAAACCTGGTGAATCAGTGCTCGCGATTGGTTCGCCTTTAGGCTCAGAATATGCTACTTCTGTTACCCAAGGGATTATTTCAGCAAAGAAACGGACGATTGATGTGACGGATGAAACAACCGGTCAAGCGACTGGCCAAGCAACCGTTATTCAAACTGATACAGCGATTAACCCTGGGAATTCAGGTGGTCCGCTAGTTAACCTTGCAGGACAAGTCATCGGGATCAATTCAATGAAGTTAGCTTCTAACGGGAGCACAACGGTTGAAGGGATGGGCTTTGCCATTCCAAGTAACGAAGTGGTCAAAATTATTAACCAATTGGTTGCAAATGGGAAAGTTGTTCGACCAGCGCTTGGGATTAGCGTCATCGATTTGACGAATGTTTCATCAACGCAACAATCATCAGTCTTGAAATTACCAACCTCTGTGAAGAGTGGGGTAGTTGTTGCATCAGTCAATGCCAACTCAGTTGCTAAGAAGGCAGGGATTAGTAAATACGACGTCATTGTTGGTTTAGGTGGCAAGGATGTCACAAGTGTTGCTGATTTACACACGACACTTTACAGTTACGATATGAATAGTACGGTTGAAATTCAGTATTATCATAATGGTGAATTGAAGAAATCAACAGTGAAGTTGACTGAAGCAGCATCAACAGATAGTACAACGGCAGCAAAATAAATTAAAGCCGCCAGCATCAATTAGATGTTTGCGATAATCCCTTTATGGTTGTCAGATGAAATACAATAATTCATCTGACGACT
>ERZ794962.33-NODE-33-length-27357-cov-15.616878_pt1 | contig 27357 bp, 21 predicted proteins | sample MGYA00375739_ERZ794962 | MGnify/ENA primary metagenome ERZ794962 (study PRJEB30138, sample SAMN05968710) | food fermentation metagenome | isolation source: fermented_meat | host: spontaneous_fermented_meat_time_7_first_replicate;spontan... | place: Italy | collected...
TTTACAACCCAGAAAGCTACTTAAAGTTTCGTCCAATATTTGGGGTTCACTTCAAGCCCATCATCTTTAGATGATGGGCTTTTTTAATACCAATAAGGTAAATCGTAATCATTTTATGCATAAATTGGTATAATTGTGAAAGAATATAAAAAGTTGAACTTAAGGGGTGGAGAAATGGCAACATTAATGGACGTCGCTAAGCGGGCAAACGTTTCTAAGATGACAGTTTCGCGGGTGATTAATCATCCGGAACAAGTAACAGATGAATTGAAGGAATTGGTGTATGCCGCAATGAAGGAATTGGATTACCGTCCCAATTTAATTGCCAAAGCCCTAGTCAGCAACAGTACCCGAATCATCAAATTGTGTATCTTGGAAGACATCGACGTTACCGAACCATATTACATGAATCTAATGGTCGGAATTGCTAAGGCACTTGACCTACATCAGTATTCGCTGCAGTTAGTAACTCGGCGTAACTTTGATATCGGGAATTGTGATGGCTACATTATTACGGGATTGCGTGAAAGTGATGTTGCATGGATTCGCGATCTGACAAAGCCAGTCGTCGTTTTTGGGGAGAATCAGTACGGTTTTGATTATGTGGATACAAATAACCAGTTGGGGATCTACCTTGCAGCGCAATTAGCATTAGAGCGTGGTTATCGCCAGCTTATTTATATTGGAATGGCGAGTGAAGAAGCGTTTGAAAAATCACGTGAAGCCGGTTATTTACAATTAATGCATGAGCAGCAGCGTCCTGTTCAGTTACACCATTTTAACAACCATAGTCATTTGACCGAAGCCTACATCATTGAACACTGGGCGCAATTCAAACTCGAGACTGCGTTTATTTGTGCCACGGATCGTCTGGCAATTGGGATTGAACGGGGGATTGCGTCGTGTGGTGGTCATGTGCCGCAAGAGTTTGGGATTACAGGATTTGATGGGGTCTTTTTAAATCAAGTTGCCTCTCCTAAGTTGACAACGATTAAGCAGTCCATCATTGAAATGGGCCGTGCATGCGGAGAGAATATCCTCAAGAAAATTAATCAGGAGTGGATTGAGCGACCATTGATATTCGAACCAAACATTGAAATGGGCGGGACAATTCGCCCTGTGCTAAAAGAACAATCGGAATAAGCATAAGAAAACTGTTACCGGTAACATCAGGAAAACATTTGCAAAAGCGCTTTCAAAGTACGACAATAAAACTTGTAAACAGCACTGATAAAAATTTATTGGAGGTCGTTATAGTGAAAAAGATGTGGAAAAAGCTAGGGTTAGTTTCGTTATTGGCTGGTGTAACGTTAACATTGGCTGCTTGTGGGAGCAAGAGTGCGGATGGCGGCAATGTGAAAATCACAATTCTACAAGGAAAAGTGGAATCCAACAAGCAATTCAAAGCGATTGCAAAGAAGTATGAAAAAGCACATCCAAACGTCAAGATTGAAATCACATCAATCGGTGGTGGGACACAGTATAATCCCGTTTTGAAGACGAGAATTTCATCCGGGAATGCACCTACTATTTTTAGTTTAGATGGGCCAGCATCGGTTAAACAATTCAAGAACTACACGGCTGATTTAACGGATACAAAAGCTGCTAAGGCCGCTATTCCAAGCACACTAGATACTGTTAAGTCACAAGGGAAAGTTTACGGCTTGCCATTTAACATTGAAGGCTATGGTTTTGTTTATAATAAAGCGGTCTTCGAAAAAGCCGGTATCGATCCAAAGAGCTTAACGACTTACGATAAATTAGAAGCAGCTGTTAAAACATTAAATGAACAAAAAGAACAATTAGGCATTAAAGGGGTCTTTGCTTTACCTGGTAAGGAATCATGGATTCTTTCGGATCATTTGTTGAATGTTTATCTAAGTAAAGAATTTGATGGCAATTCACAAAAGTTGTATACCTCAAAGAAAATGAAGTTTGAAAACAACGCAGAAATGAAACAAATGATTGATTTGCAAAAAGAATATTCCGTTCAACCAGTCATGCAAATGGATTACGCGGGACAAGTGAACCAAAACTTTGCTCAAGGAAAAGTTGCGATGATTCAACAAGGCGACTGGATTTACGAAACCGTTAACCAAATTGATGCGAAATTCGCTCAAGACGGGATCGGCATGATTCCAATGCCAGTTAAGGAACAACAAGGTAAGATGCCTGTTGGGACCTCAATCTACTGGGCAGTTAATAAACGGAAGAGTACCGACGAACAAAAAGCAGCTAAGGACTTCTTGAACTGGCTATATACGTCTAAAGAAGGTAAAAAAGACGTTGTTGAGAAATTACATTTCGTACCTGCTTATAAAGGTTACGGTGATGTGAAGATGCCAGATGCACTCACACAATCGGTCTATGATTACAGTCAAAAGAAAGCAACATTCGGCTGGGTTTTCCCGGGTTATACTGGCACATCATGGGATCCAGACGTTGCCCAACCTAACCTACAAAAATATCTATCAGGTGACCAAGATTGGCAAAAGACTGTTTCAAATATGAAGGACGGTTGGACAAAACAACAAACTAAATAAATTTATTCAATTGGATAAAACAAAAAGAGGGTATTGAAATGAAAAATAAGAGTTTATCATTTTGGTTATTTTTAACCCCTACCCTTGTTGCATTAGCATTAGTCGTTTTCATTCCAATGCTGGAGGGCCTATTCTATTCATTCACTGACTGGGATGGACTCTCTTTTACTAAGGTCGTTGGGTTTAAAAACTACATGGCCTTATTACAAGATAAAGCATTCGGAAACGCCTTTTGGTTCACGGTAGCTTTTGTTATCGTGACCGTCATCTTGCTAAATGTAATTGGCTTGGGGTTAGCATTACTTGTGACACAGAAATTTAAAGGCAACAATTTTTTACGAGCAATCTTCTTTATGCCAAACATGATTGGTGGGTTAATCTTAGGATTTATCTGGCAATTCATTTTCACGCAAGGCTTTAGCGCTTTGGGATCTGCCTTACACATGACTGTCTTCCAAAACTGGTTAACGAATTCACTAACCGGTTTTTGGGGCTTGGTAATTGTGACGGTTTGGCAAATGAGTGGTTACATCATGATTATCTATATTGCTTACTTGCAAAATATTCCAAGTGAAGTGATTGAAGCTGCTGAAATTGATGGTGCATCTGCTTGGCAACGATTTACGCGGATTACATTCCCAATGATCGCGCCAGCATTTACCGTCTGTATGTTTTTAACCCTGTCGAATGGGTTTAAAATCTACGATCAAAACTTGTCGTTGACCAACGGGGGACCTTACAACTCGACCCAAATGTTGGCGATGGATATTGTGAATACAGCCTATAATTCGAGTGATTTCGCACTCGCTGAAGCTAAAGCAATGGTCTTCTTCTTGATTGTCGCTGCGATTTCTTTAGTACAAGTCTTTTATAACCGTAAACGGGAGGGCGATTTCTAATGAATAAGAAAAGAAATAGTTGGATCGGCGTCCTCGGTGTATTGATTGGTCTTTTATGGTTATTCCCATTCTATATGATTCTAACGAACTCATTTAAAACACCAAAAGGCATTTTTGCCTCAGTATTGTCGCTGCCTAATCCATTCACGAATGTGAACTATGGAGATTCGTTTAAAGCATTGAATTTCATTAGTTCATTGACCAATTCGCTCATTATTACAGTCTGCAGTGTGTTGCTGATTATCCTCTGTTCTTCAATGGCAGCCTATGCACTGCAACGGAATAAATCGAAGTTGAGTAGCAGTTTATTGCTGCTTTTCATCTCAGCGATGTTGATTCCATTCCAATCAGTTATGATTCCGTTGACGGCAAACTTCGGTAATGTGCATCTGTTGAATATGTACGGCTTAATGTTCATGTATTTAGGCTTCAACTGTAGTTTATCGATTTTCCTATATCAAGGCACCCTTTCAAGTATTCCAATTGCAATGGATGAGGCGGCTGAAATGGAAGGTGCCAGTCGGTGGCAAATTTATTACAAGATCATCTTACCAATATTGAGTCCAATGACTGTGACGGTCGCTATTTTGAACATCATTGCGATCTGGAACGATTATCTTTTACCATCATTGGTCTTACCACAAGTGCAATATACGATTCCACTACAAATGTTTAATTTCTTCGGAGAATACACGAAACAATGGCACCTCGCATTAGCCGGCATTACCTTGTCGATTATTCCGGTCATTGTCTTCTACTTATTCGCTCAAAAATGGATTATCAAAGGTGTTACAGATGGCGCCGTTAAATAATTAAGGAAGTGTTGATCGTGAAAAAGCACAGCGAAACAAGACAAACGTTATTGGCAGCCGGGAGTTGGTTATGGTCGCTTTTTACCATCAACCTTGCTTGGTTTGGGATTAATTTCCCTGTCATTCTGACACTGATTTTAACGTTTAGTATGCCAAACGGCCGAGTAATGATTCCCGGTGCAGTTGTGTTAGTGTTAATGCTCAGTTTGTTTACACTACCAAGTTTAGTCGCGGTTTTTAGAGCGGTGGACCAATGGCAAGTCAACGGTGATGGTAATTATGCACGCGTTGTGTTAAAAGGGTGGCGGCAGGCACTGCCAGACTTTTTAGTAAATCTGACGTTAGCGACGGCATTGATGATCATCGTGTTGTTACTAAAAGCCAGTGTAGGCGATGTTTTAGTTCGTAGCGGCTTATTGGTCTGGTTTGGGGCGTTATTGCTAGTTGTCGTTGCCAGAAGCTACTTGGTCGGGTTAGCGCGCCATGATGTTACCTTAGGCGGCTTTATCATTGCCAATGGGGGCAAATTAGTGCTGGCCACCGGCGTTTTCATCTTGTTGATGGGCATTAATGTCTTTTTAAAACTCGCGTTTATGATTCTTGTTGCGAGCGTTTCGTTGGCAGCCTTCATTAGCTATCAATTATTGAACGGTGCACCAGTTAAAAACGAAGTAAGGGAGAAATGATCGATGGTCGAAATTAATTTAAATCATATCAATAAGAAATATTCAGGAAATGATACCAATTCTGTCACAGATTTCAATTTGAAAATTGCAGACGGTGAATTCATCGTATTTGTTGGGCCATCAGGCTGTGGTAAATCGACAACTTTACGAATGATTGCAGGTTTAGAAGATATCTCTGATGGGGAATTTAAAATGGGCGACCGAGTGATGAACAAGGTTGCGCCTAAGGATCGAGATATCTCGATGGTTTTCCAAAACTATGCGCTCTATCCCCATATGACAGTCTTCGATAACATGGCGTTTGGCCTTAATATTCGTAAGAATGATAAGCAAGATACCAAAAAACGGGTTGATGCCGCAGCAGAAATCTTAGGTTTATCGGAGTATTTAGATCGGAAGCCATCTTCTCTTTCTGGTGGGCAACGGCAACGAGTAGCTTTAGGACGAGCAATTGTTCGTGATGCTAAGTTGTTCTTATTGGATGAACCATTATCGAACTTGGATGCCAAGTTACGGGTGCAAATGCGGACTGAAATTGCGCAATTACATCAACGCTTAGGTCGTAATTTCATCTATGTGACGCATGATCAAGTTGAAGCGATGACGATGGCTGATCGGATTGTCATCATGAACGATGGTAAAATCCAGCAAGTCGGCAAGCCAACTGAACTCTATAATCATCCGGTTAATAAGTTTGTGGCAGGCTTTATCGGTTCACCAGCAACGAATTTCTTCACGGTAACCTTAACTAATGGGCATCTAGTAAATGACGATGGTCTAAATATCGCAGTGCCAGAAGGTCAGTTGAAACAGCTCATTGCCGGTGGCTACGATGGTCAACAAGTGATCTTGGGGATTCGGCCGGAAGATATTCACGCTGAAGAAATTGCCCTCCAAACATTCCCAGATGCTAAAATAACGGCAGAGGTTGTCGTTTCCGAGTTATTAGGGGCTAACACAATGCTCTATTCAAAGATTGGACAAATCGATTTTATCGCTGAAGTTAATTCGCGGGATTATCATGAACCTGGTGATCGGGTTGAGATGGCGCTTGAAATGTCTAAAGCGCACTACTTCGACATCGCAACGGAAGAAACAATCTATTAAGCGCTGCTAAATAGGCGGAATAATTTTGGCTGACGTATCGGAGGGAACGAAATGGAGAGAATTTTTGAAGTCGATCCGTGGCAGATTGTCACGCATCAACTAGATCGTAAACATAAACGGCTACAAGAGAGTATGACGAGTATCGGTAATGGTTACATGGGGATGCGCGGCGTATTCGAAGAGGATTATTCAGGAGACAGCCTGCCTGGCATTTATCTCGGTGGTGTCTGGTATCCGGATAAAACCGTCGTTGGCTGGTGGAAAAATGGTTATCCTGACTATTTTGGGAAAGTGATCAATGCCATCAATTTCATCAAAACGAATCTTAAAATTGATGGTCAAGCGGTGGATTTAGGCAAAGATGAAGTGACCGCATTTAAATTGGCACTCGACATGCATAATGGGGTGTTAACCCGCCAATTCATCGTTACTAAAAATAATAAACAAGTGCAAGTTACGATAGAGCGGTTTGTTAGTATCGTTCAAAAGGAATTATGCGCATTGCGCTACACTGTTGAAAACTTGGCGAGCGAAGCAGTTGAGATTGAGATTAGTTCTATGATCGATGCTGATGTTCAAAATGAGGATGCGAATTACGGTGAGCAATTCTGGCAAGTGATTGAGCAGTCAGACGCTGCGGATGACACTTATTTGGTCGGAAAAACAATGCCCAACGATTTCGGGGTACCACGGTTTAGTGTGGGGGTTCAAATTGATCATCAAACGACAATGATGGCAGATACTGGGCTTCAAGAAGCCCACCAAGTTGGGCAACGTTTTAAACAGCAATTGGCCCCTAAAACGCAATTGAATTTTGAAAAACGAGCGGTAGTGGTGACTTCTCGAGATTATTCAGAGTTGGACTTGGTACCAAATATGCAACGTATCAAGCAGGTCGTTGCGCAACAAAGTTACCAGCAATTATTAGCGGCACAGACGAATCAATGGGCGAAACGGTGGCAGATGGCGGACGTGGTGATTGTCGGTGATGATAGTGCCCAACAGGGGATTCGCTTTAATTTATTTCAACTTTTTTCAACCTTTTATGGTGAAGATGAGCGTCTAAATATCGGTCCTAAAGGATTCACTGGCGAAAAATACGGTGGTGCAACTTACTGGGACACGGAAGGTTTTGCAATGCCGCTTTATCTCTCATTGGCTGATCCGAAAGTGTCGTTGAATCTATTGAAGTATCGGCATAATCAATTGTCGGGTGCAGAACACAATGCCCGGCAACAGGGGTTAAAAGGCGCGCTCTATCCAATGGTGACCTTTAATGGGATTGAGAACCATAATGAATGGGAAATTACATTTGAAGAAATCCATCGCAATGGCACAATCGCCTATGCAATTTATAACTACACACGTTACACCGGCGATGAGACTTATTTGCTCAATGAAGGTATCGAAGTGTTAACTGAGATTGCACGCTTTTGGGCAGACCGTGTCCATTTCTCACAACGTGCGCAGCGGTATATGATCCACGGTGTGACAGGGCCTAATGAATATGAAAACAATATTAACAATAACTGGTATACGAATTTATTGGCGCAATGGACGCTTAGTTATACGATTGAAACGCTCAAAAAAGTAAGCGATACCAAAAAAGCGGATCTGAGACTTTCAGATGCAGAACTCTCACAATGGCAAGCGATTATTGAAAAAATGTACCTGCCACAAGATGAACAACTCGGGATCTTTCTTCAACAAGATGGCTTTTTAGATAAAGATATCCAGCCTGTCAGTGCAATCCCAGCAGATCAACGGCCCATCAACCAACATTGGTCATGGGATAAGATTTTGCGTTCGCCGTACATTAAACAAGCCGATGTTCTACAAGGCATTTGGTATTTTATGGATCGTTTTTCAGCTGCTGAAAAGAAGCGTAATTTTGATTTCTATGAAACGTTGACGGTTCATGAATCAAGTTTATCAGCGGCGGTCCATGCGATTCTAGCGGCTGATCTGCATTACGAAGATAAAGCGGTGGAAATGTACGCGCGGACGGCACGCCTGGATCTCGATAATTACAATAATGATACCGATGACGGATTGCACATTACGTCGATGACGGGGAGTTGGTTAGCGATTGTGCAAGGTTTTGCAGGCATGCGAATTAGCGATGAAGGACAATTATCATTCAAACCATTTCTACCCAAAAAATGGACGGCTTATGAATTCCATATTAACTTCCGCGGCCGACTGTTGAAAATTAGCGTGACGGCCGACCGAACTGATATCAAACTACTCAAGGGCGATCGTTTGGCAATTCAAGTCAATGATGCGTCGATGATGTTGGAATAGGAGGTTATTATGGACGGTGTCTTATTCGATTTAGATGGGGTTATTACGGATACAGCCCGATTTCATTTTGCGGCGTGGCGTCAATTGGCGCAACAAGCGTTTGGCGTCAGCTTACCAGATAGCTTTGAAGCTGAGTTAAAAGGGATTAGTCGGGAAGCATCCTTGCAACGAATTGTGGCCTTTGCCCAACTTGATGGCCAGTATACGGTGGCACAACTCGCAGCACTGGCGACTCAAAAAAATGAAAATTACGTGGCTGCTATCAAGCAATTAACGGCTGCCGATATTTTACCGGGTATTCAACCGTTGTTAGTAGCATTAAAAGCGCGCGGGGTGCCAATGGTCATTGCTTCTGCTAGCAAAAATGCGCCACTCATTCTTGATCGATTAGCTTTATCAGCATATTTTACAGCGATTGTTAATCCGAATGACGTGCACCAAGGTAAACCAGCCCCGGATATCTTCATCGCAGCTGCTCAGAAGATTGCTGTTAATCCGCGAAAATGCGTTGGATTAGAAGATTCAGTAGCTGGTGTGGCCGCCATTAATGCTGCAGGCGCTGTTTCGGTTGCGATTGGTCATGCGAGCGAATTATCAGCAGCGGCGGTTGTTGTCCCTACAACGGCGGCGTTAACGGCTGATTTGTTAGAACAAGCCTTTGAACAGTATCAACACTAATTAATCAGTGCAACCGAGCCTTCGGGTGTGTGTTGGACTGGTTTTTTTTAAGGAGGAGACAAATGGATTTAGCAGCGATTTATCATCGACCAGATAGTGAGTTTGCTTTCTTATATCAGCCAGATAGGCTACGGGTACGATTGCAGACGGCAAGTAATGACGTTGAAGCAGTGTACCTAGTGTATGGGGATCCTTATATATTAGTCGATGGCAGTTGGCAACCGAAAACGATTCGGATGCAGCAAGGCTTAATAACGGATCTCGCTTGTTTTTGGACGATTGAACTGACCATTGATCGCCGCCGATTAGCCTATGCTTTTCAAGTGATTGGTGTGGACGGGACCAGCACTTTTTATGGTGATCAGGGGCCTGGTCCAATCTTACCTAAAACAGATGCTTGTTTTCGGATGCCCTATTTCCAAGAAATTGATCGGGCTAAGGTACCAGAGTGGGTCAAACAAACGGTTTGGTATCAGGTTTTTCCTGAACGATTTGCAAATGGTGATCCGACAAATGATCCAGATGGAACATTACCGTGGACAAATGAGGCACCACAGGCTCAAGATTTCTATGGCGGTGATTTACAAGGGGTTATTGACCATTTAGATCATTTGGTGGCGTTAGGGATTAATGGATTGTATCTCAATCCAATTTTCATGGCGCCTTCAAATCATAAATATGATACGCGTGATTATCGGATGGTTGATCCACATTTTGGCAATGACGAGACGCTACGGCAGCTGATTACTGCTTGTCATCAAAGAGGGATTAAGGTCATGCTAGATGCTGTCTTCAACCATCTCGGCGATCAATCACCACAATGGCAAGATGTGATTCAAAATGGCGCGGCTTCAAGGTATGCTGATTGGTTCCATATTCGGGATTTTCCAGTGCGTTATCAGCCAGGTCGGAATTTCGAAGATGCTACAGACATTACATATGATGTCTTTGCCACGACGCCACACATGCCAAAATTAAATACGGCTAATCCAGAGGTGCAAGCTTATTTGTTATCGATAGCGCGGTATTGGATTGAAGCATTTGATATTGATGCTTGGCGGTTAGATGTCGCCAATGAAGTTGATCATCACTTTTGGAAAAAGTTCCGACAGGTGTGTGATGCTGCTAAACCTGATTTCTATATTCTTGGTGAAATTTGGCATTCAGCGCAGAGTTGGCTCAGCGGTGACGAGTTTAGTGCAGTCATGAATTACGCCTACACTGATGCGATTTTGGATTATTTTATTCATAAAAAAATTCCGCTCCACCAAATGGTTTCGAAGCTGAATCGACAGTTAATGCTGTACCGGGATCAAATTAATCAGGTGCAGTTTAATATCCTAGATTCGCACGATACGCCGCGGTTGCTAACGATGGCCAACGACAATCGACGCTTGATGCGTCAAACGATGGCTTTTATGTATCTACAGCCGGGTGTGCCATGCCTCTATTATGGAGATGAGTACGGCATGACGGGAGTGGACGATCCTGCTAATCGTAAATGCATGGTGTGGGATCCCGTGGACCAAGATCAAGCCATGTATCAGTTCGTTAAGCAGCTAATTGGGCTTCGCCATGGTAAGCAAAAACTATTGTCGGAAGGACAGCTTGAGTGGTTAATTGAGCCGACTCATCCCGACGTCTTAAAAATGACTCGGCGATTAGGTGAGCAACAATTGACGGCTGTTTTTAATGCAGGTCAAACAGCCGTTAGTGTTGCATCAATGAGGACACCAATTCTGTCTGAAGGGGTTCAGCAGCAAACAGCAGCGACCATCATTGAACCAGATGGCTTTATGATTTATTAACATTTCCCAGGCAATAAAAAAAGATTCGCTCCATATGGGCGAATCTTTTTTAGTTAGGCTGCTCGTTTTCTTTGGAATTTTGCAACCAGTGGTAAAATCACGCCGAGGCCCATTAAGGCGACTGAGACGACGATGTTTAAGATTAATTCGTGTGTATATTTGGCTGTGCCAGGTGTGGCATCTTGTGGGAAGATACTGAAGATCGTTCCTAATGCTGTAATGGCTAAACACCAGAAGCCAACGATGATGGCCCATGGTTTGTTTTTAATGTATGTGTATTCTGATGGGAATTTTTCACTATTGAAACGGACCCGTAAGAAGGCGACAAAGATGAAACAAGTTACAAATGGTGAGACGATACCGTTAATATTTAACAACCAATTGAAGATGTCGTTAATCTCGGGCAGAAAGGCACTAGATGCTAAAACAAAGGCACAAATCCCAGTGGTCAACCAGTAACCGTTGATTGGAAGGCCTTGTTTATTGGTCTTAGTCAGTGCTTTTGGTAAGAATTGTTTGGCAGTGTCGGATAAGAAAATCCGTGTGCCGCCATCGAGTAGCATCGCTAATTGAGCGCCCATGTAAATCGCTTGGGTAACAGCGAAGATGTAGAGTAAGACTTTACCCATGTGGAATTGTTGCCCAAGGGCTAAGAAGGCGTAGTATGAACCGTTCATCTTCAAGTCAGCTGGTAAGTGGTTGGCATCGAAGAAGACGCCGATTGCTAATGAGCCGAAGATGGTTAGGAAGGCGGTCATTAGAGCGAGGGCCATCATGGCTTTTGGAAAATCTTTTTTACCATCTTTCATTTGGCCAACGTATGGTGCAACAAGTTCGGCACCGTTCATGGCGAAAATTAAGAGGCCGATGGTTGAGAAGTAATGTAAATCAAATTTTGGAATGAAGGTGTGTGCGTTTAATGGATGGGTGGCAATGTGACCACCGTTCAATAAACCAACAAAGGTCATTAGGACAAAGAGGATGGTCATGACAAACATCGCGCCCCCACCAACGATACTGAGTACCTGTAGAGACGATGTAAACTTGTGTTGGAAGAAGATGAAGAGGATGGTAATTGCGGCTGTTAAAAGCGCAAAGGAAGCCCGTGAGAGCTTGTCTTCAAGATTTCCGTTCCCAGTAATAATCCAAAAGAAGGAAACGACCATTGAATTAGCAACATCGACCAAGTATGGCAAACTCGCTACCCAGTAACACCAAGCGGTTAAGTAACCCCAAACATCACCGCTTGTATGGCGCATCCAACTGGAAAGACCGCCACCGTCTTTACTGAAAGCAGAGCCTAAGTGACCAACCATTAATTCATAAGGGAGGACATAGGCGAATAGTAAGACAATCCATGAGAAGACAACTGCCATCCCTTGGTTTTGAAAGTTATAAATAATATCGTCAAATCCAATGACGGTCACAAAATCCATTAAAGCAAGGACTTGCCAGGTAATATATTTCTTTTTTGGTTCTATTTCATCCATCGTAAAGAAACCCCTTTTTTGAAAATTCACAATGTTTTTATTATAGTCAAATCAGAAAGGGAAGACAAAACTTTTTTGACTGTTTCACATTGATTTTTAAAGAACGGGGGAATAATCTTACAAAATTGTTATTTTAGCCCGTTAAAATGTCATCTAAAAAGCGCGCATGCCGTTTTAATATCTTATAAGATAGAATTATCATAAAATTTGGAGGCATTATTAATGGACACACCAACAGTCGTTAGCGTCAAAGACGTTAAAAAAACATACGGTAAACCAAACGAAAAGCAATACACAGCCTTAAAAGGCGTTACTTTTGATGTGAAACAGGGCAAATTTGTCGGGATCATGGGGGCTTCTGGTTCAGGGAAAACCACCTTATTGAACATTTTATCAACCCTTGACAAACCAACTGCTGGCCAAGTTGAAATTAACGGGCAAGCAATTAATGGGTTGAAAGGGAATGAATTAGCTGATTTTCGTGCCAAGGAAATTGGGTTCATGTTCCAAGACTTCAACTTATTAGAAAACTTAACGGCCTATGAAAATATGGCATTACCATTGACGTTACAAAATGTTGGCGGTAAAAAAGTCCGCGATTTAGTCACATCAATCGCCAAGACGTTATCAATCGATAGTTTATTAAACAAATATCCAACCGAATTATCAGGTGGTCAAAAACAACGGGTCGCCGCTGCGCGGGCTTTAGTCCACAATCCAGCTATTTTATTCGGAGACGAACCAACGGGTGCACTTGATTCAAAGAGTGCCAAGGAATTACTGGATACAATGGCTCAACTGAACGAAGAACAGCGCGTTTCAATCTTATTGGTAACGCATGATCCATTTTCAGCTAGTTATTGTCAACGAATCTTGTTTATTAAAGATGGTCAAATCGGCCAAGAACTCGTTCACGGCGATAAGAGTCGGGAAGCCTTTTATCAAGAAATTTTAGATACATTAGGCACATTTAACCATTAGGAGGAAGTCTAAATATGTTATTGAAGTTATCATTAACCGGCATTAAAGGCCGTTTGAAAGACTATTTAGTGCTTTTTTCCGGTCTAATTATGGCAAGCGCCATTTTTTACATGTTCGAAGCACTGGCAACTAACAAAAGTTTCGTTACGAGTAACTCGCCAATTAGTATGGCGGGCATTATTTTCCAAATCGGGTCTGTTTTATTAGGGATTATCACATTAGTCTACATTATTTATGCGAATAATTTCTTAATGAGCATGCGGCGCCGTGATTACGGGATGTTCATGATGCTCGGCGCAAAAGGCCGCAAAATTGCCCAACTAATTGCTGCTGAAACATTAGTGATTGGGACAGCTGCTACTCTCATTGGAACGGCGCTCGGGGTCGGATTAACCCAAATTGTTAGCAGTCTGTTATTGTCTCAAATGGATATTCAGATTAAGCATTTCTCACCGTTTTACTTACCTGCAGTGTTAGTAACTTTGATTTTCTTCATTATCTTGTTCATTATTGCAGCGGTAGTTAATCAATTCCAACTTTTGAAAACACCAGTTTTACAACTCTTACACGATGATCAACAACCAAATCGCGTTTCACAAAATAAATTAAGCCGTATTGTACAAATTGTCTTGGGCTTACTTTTCTTAGCTGTTGGTTACTATATGATGATTAAAGTCGCAACGTTCCAAATTATGGGCTTAGTTGTGGCATTAGTGACAATTGTGCTCGGGACGTACTTCTTGTTTAATGCCCTTTTCGGCTGGTTGATTACGTTGCTCAAACGTAACAGCAAGATTCGTAATCGTGGTTTAAATAATTTTACGTTAGCGCAATTGAGCTTCCGTATTAAGGATTACACCAAGATGCTCGCATTGGTGGCGATGTTATTTGCATTGGCACTAGGCGCAATCACAGTTGGGATTGGCTATCAAAGTGAAATTCCAGAAATGGCAGAAACAATGGCGCCTTACGACGTTGTTTTAAATCAACCGAACCAAGAAGCATTGCGCCTCACAAAAGATTTAAAGGGTGTGAAGGCGACTGCTAATTACGATGTTAAAGAAGATGCGAAAACTGTCTACTATCGGACAGCACAACTTGAAAAGTCACCAATCATGGCCATTCAGTTTGGTAATGGGAATGGTGTCGCCCGCGCAAAAGGGGTTAAACCGGTGAAACTCAGTGAGATTCAAAACGGCGATTCTTCATCCTTGCGCGCAATTCAAGTGCCAAGTCAATCTAGTAAGGACGTTAAAGTCGTCTCTGACGCTGAATTTAATCAAGTGGCAGGCGCAACCACGCAAGTTAAAACATATCGGGTCAAAGACTTTGCGGTTAATTTACCCGTTATCAAAAAAATTCACGCACAACAAGTGATTGCAAATCCTGAATTGGCTAAAGGTCAAGGGGCTACAATGGATAGTAGCAAGTATGCTAACTATAAGCTAGCGAACAGCATGTTCAGTGGGCTCGAATTTATGGGCTTCTTCCTCGGGATTGCATTCTTAGCGATGTTAGCAAGTTGCTTGATGTTCAAGATTTTATCTGGAGCAGCTAGTGATGTTAAACGCTACACAATGTTGGCTAAAATCGGGACGCGTCGCAATCTATTGCAACAATCCATTGCCAAAGAAATTGGGGTCTTATTCCTCTTACCAGGTATCGTCGGCGTCATCCATGTCCTCTTTGGTCTTCAATTGTTCAAATTGATTATGATTGATCCATATAATGATCTCTGGATTCCATTTTCAATTTTCATTATTCTCTACGCAATCTACTACTTGCTCACTACATGGCTCTACAAAGGAATTGTGTTGAAGGAAGTTAAATAGTAGATGGTTGAAACAGTTTAAAACATAGGAATCAGTCTGAGAAAGCCCCTTTAATCTGAAATTCGAGATTAAAGGGGGCTTTTTTAGATGAGGTCGAAGTTGTTTCTCTAGACGCTACTTGTTACACTGATGTCATTAAGAGGCGTATACCACGCTGGATTAGTTTTTAACTTGTTTAGCTACAATTGTGGTAAGTATTTTACCTACAAAAATGTCAAAGAAGACTGCCAAAACTGTCATTTGAAGCGCGTATTATTATTGAACGACATGAATTATTGCCCGCAAAAAAAGCTGAACAATCAGAATAATATTGCCCAGCTCTATATTCAATGAATATTCATACATCAATTATCATTTTGATACTATTGAAGGGTTAATTGATTGTAACTTTCAACAATAACGCCTTCGTCTGTTAAAATAACTTTAGTAATACTACCGTTCATTGGACTAACGGTAACATCGAATTGGTCGTTACCAAACTTGCCAACAATACTGCGAATGGTTGTGCCATGACTGACCATCAAGACTTTATCACCGTCAGAACATTCAGCACGAAGTTGTTTGAAACCTTTACCGACGCGGGCCCAATATTCAGCGGCATCTTCAGCATCGTGGAAGGGATCAGCTTCTTTCATGAAATCTTTAGAGGCATCGAGTGAGTATTTGGTGATGATTTCTTGGAAGGTCTTGGCATCATGACTGGCACCTGCCATGTACCACGCTTTGGGTGAATCTTCACCTTCAAAATAGCCGTAGAATTCTTCGCGGAAGTGCGGTGTGATAGCATATGGAGTATCAAGGTAGAAATTCTTATGGAGGATAATTTTAGCGGTGTCCATTGCGCGACTGCGGTCACTAGAATAAGCTTGAGCAAAATTAACTTTCGCTAATTCTTTACCAGCGCGTTCGGCATCTGCAATCCCTTTCGGAGTAAGTGGTGAGTCTGACCAACCTTGCATCCGGTTATAACGGTTAAAGAATGTTTGACCGTGACGCACTAAATAAAGTGTGATTCGTTTCATATCGTAACCCTCCAACAATAGCTTTTAGTACCTTCATTCTAGCATAGATAAAAATGATGTGCAGGGTCATTCCATATTTTTTGCAAAACGGTTACATATATTTATAATTTTTAATGGTAATAATAATAATTGATTTATCATCAATTGCAATTATCATTAAGAGAGAATAAATTTTAAAAGATACTAATAAATAACTTTATCAATATTTATTAGTATTCTAAGCATAAATCTTTTAATTTTATACATTTTGTGTTACTTTTGACTAGTAACACTTAATAACCACATTTAGTGTTTATGTAAAGGAGTGGTTCGATGCAACCAGAAACGGATAGTAACCTTGTTGATCGATTCAACGAATGGTATCTGCAAATTGGCCAAATTTACAATAAGATAAATCATTTAACTGTCACGCACGACTTGACATATGATCAATTTTTGATTCTCAGAGAGGTCAAATTAAACCCCAATATTGAAGTGGCGAAATTATCGGAATCCTTTGATCTTTCAGGCCCAGCAATTTCACGTAAAATTAATGTTTTATTCAGAAAACACTTAATTGTTAAAAATCGCAGTGATGAAATGGACCAACGTAAAGTATTTATTTCATTGAATGAGCAAGGATTACGAAGGGTTGATCAATTGGAAGTTGATTTCTACTTATTCTTTAAACATTTTAAAGATGACGGCAATGCAGACCTTTCTCAATTATTCGCACAAACAAGCCACTTATTCGATACAATGGATAAATGGGAACCTAATTCAGATATTATCGATTAGGTCAAAAAAAGCCGCGCACAAATTTAAATTTGTGCGCGGCTTTTTTTTATTTAATCGTTAAAGTTGCCACTTTCTACGTCTTTGATGAAAGTCTTCAAGTGATCGAAGTAAACGGGTGCGTTATCAATCATGTGATGGTGACCACCATTTGGCGTTGTCACTAAGCGAGCATGGGGAATCTTTTCAGCCATAATCTTAGCAGTTGCGATTGGCATGGTTTCGTGTTCGCCGAATGTGATTAAGGTTGGGACAGTAATCTTGTGGAGTTGGTCACGGAAATGCCAATCCTTTAATTTCCCAGTCACAACGAATTCATTATCACCTTGGAAGACGCCATAAACGTCGGTTGCCATTGTTGGGATTAAATGTGAGATTGCAAGTGGTTGTTTGCGATCAACGTAACCAGCGTTTAACTTGTCAACAAGTGCTTGGTATTCATCATTGTCGTAATCATTCTTAGCTTCACAGTCTTGCATGAATTTCAATTGTTCAGGGGTCATGATGTCTTCACGAATTTTGTTGATGTTTGTGACATATTCGTCAATTTCATCGACCATACTTGAGATGATGGCACCTTTTAAGTGTTGGCCATATTTAGCAGCGTACATTTGGACCAATGCGCCACCCCATGATTGGCCGATTAAGTAGAAGTTGTCGATGCCCAGTTTTTGACGGACTTCTTCAACTTCATCTAAGAAGTAATCATATGTTAATAATTGGTCATTGCCTGGTTGTGAGTAATCAGGTTGATCAGAATAAAATGAACCAAGTTGGTCGTACATGTGTACTTGCACACCAAGATCAGCTAATTCCTTACCGAAGTTTTCCCAGTATTCGTGATTGCCACCAGGGCCACCGTGTAAGCAAAGTAAGTGAATATCGCCTGTTCCTTGCGTGTTCGTCCACAAATGATAACCATTATCCAATGTGAGGATCGTTGTTCCTTGTTTCATATCTGCACCATCCTTTAATTATGATAGTTTCATTATAAACCTATTAGAGAGAATGTGCGAGGGTCAACATGATTTAGTTGAGCGTTTCTAATTGGCGTCGAATGGCAGGAACAGCCTGTTTATTCCCCGTTAGGATGAGGTGATCATTGAGATGGATTTGCGTGTCACCATGCGGCATGATCAGTTGCTTATTGCGGTAAATTCGACTAATTGTGACTTGGTCCACAAATGGGAGATTAGAAAGTTGAATCCCGGTGAAGCGCCGATTTTTAACCGTGACTTCGAAGAGCCCGGCATCGGTGTTATCAATGATTTGTAAGGTAGATGGGGTCTCGATTAAACTCCGTAACAGACTGATATTTGCTTCGTAAGCGTTAAAAATTTCAACGCCGTGTTCTTTAAGTTCATCGTATTGATCGTCTGAGATATTCTTAAATTCAAAGCGGGCGATGATCCGCGGTACTTTGGCCTGAATCGCTTGTTGGGCAAGTTGATAATTTTGCTCATTATTTAAATAGCCTAAGACCAGGATATCTGTATCGAAGACGGCCGCGTCAGTTAAGGTGGCTGGTGCCAAGTCAGGCAAGAGTTCGAGGTTGGCTTGGCTATGGTAGATTTGATAATTTTGTTCGTTATTGGTAAATAATTCGCTTGTGTAGAGACCTTTGGATAACTGTTGGGCGATTGGAATTGTCATGATGTTGGCGCCGATGAAATTAACACGTTTGCGCGGCATCTCTTCAGGTGTTGGTAAGTAGAATCGATTGAACAGAATCGGACCAAGAATACAGCTAATCACCGCTGCAATTGTGAAAGCGCCGGATTGCTGTGTCGTGATAACCTTCAAGTTGAGACCGACCGTCAAAATGGGTAAGACCAACGTGATGGTCGTCGAACTGAGGAAAGTCCCGGCGAGGGCGTTGGTGACTTTGAAGCACCGTTTTAAGACGAAGTAAATCAAAACTTTGGCGCCCATGAAACTGATGAAGAAAAATGGAATCAGGGTCAGTGATTTAGGATCACGTAAGAGCGCGGGGATGTTGAGTTTTGCACCGGTCATAATGAAGAAGATGGGAATGAAAAAGCCGTAGCCGATTGATGTTAATTTATCTTGCGTCTCTTCACGGGGGCGTAGAAGTTTCATGACCATGCCGGCTAAGAAAGCGCCCAAAATACTTTCGGCACCGACTTCTTCGGCAATCGATACAAGTGTGATGATTAAGAAAAAGGCTAAACGAATATCGAGTTGAGTCGTTGACTTATCAATCCGCTCAAAGAAGTGATAAACAGTTTTAAAACGCATCAATAAGAAGATCGCGGCTAAGAAAATTAGTGATAGTAACCACAGACTCTTAGAACCAGGGTTATTGAGAGCGGCATAAATTGTTAACGAAATCAGCGGGACGATTTCCCCGAGGACAGCAATTAACAGAATTGTTTGGCCAAGCGGCTGGCTGAGGAGTTCTTTTTCTTTCAACGCGGCGATGACGACCCCTAACGCGATGGTTGAAAAGAGAATTGTTGCGAGTCCAATATCGGTGAACAACCCACTCCACGCCAATAAACTGGCGAGTCCTAGCGAACTTAATAGGATCAGCGTAAAAACTACCGACCGCCAGTTGTAAGGGCGTCAGCGGTGTTTTAACGCCAGATTTAGCTGTAGCAGGTTGCTTTTTAAAGAGTTCAAAGTCGATTTCCATCCCGCTTAAGAAAATTAAGACTGTCACACCCAATGATGAAAGTTCCGTCAGTGTGGGGGTGGTTGAGATGAGGTGGAAGCCACTTTGTCCGAGTAAAATCCCGACCAAAATTTCCGCAACGGCGGTTGGTAAATAAGAAATCTTAAACTTTGCCATGAGTAACGGCGTCATTAAAGCCGCCAATAGAACGATTACGAGCGCTAAGCTAGTCATAAAAAAGATCCTTTCAATGCACAATAAAGTTGTGTAGAGCATACACTAACCTACTAAAGCATGTCAAAGCCGAATAGCTTCCGAGCAACAGCACGGGTTCGTAAAATTGGCTTTTTATATATTGACGCTAATATTATCGATTTTATTGATAATTCTTTAGTGATTAAATTATTATAAAGAAGTCGGCATTATCGCTAGTTAATATCTACAACTAATTTACAATTGGTAATAACTTCTGTAAAATAGATGCTACGATATTAAAAAGGGGGCGATCTAAAATGAAGATAAAAGAAAGTCTCGCGGTTGGAATTTTTGCCTTTTTTGGCGGGATTTTACGCTATGCAATTGGGCTCGGATTGCACCAAGCAGCGGGGTTTCCGTATGGCACTTTGTGTGTGAATTTAATCGGGGCGTTTTGTCTTCCTTTTTTAATGCGTTACATCGTGGTTCGTTATCAGATCAGCGATACGCTGGCACTTGCAATGGGCACGGGCTTTTTCGGCGCCTTCACGACTTTTTCTAGTTTTAGCGTGGATGCATTGAAGTTATTGGTGGCCAATCAATGGTGGCCATTTAGCCTGTATATCGGGATTAGTTTGATTGGCGGTGTCTGCTTAAGTTTAGTGGCAGATTACTGGGCAGTTTGGCTGCTCGATCGGCAAGGAAAGTCGCAGGTGCTAAAATGATGACGTTATTAATTGTCGGATTGGGCGCGGCAATCGGCGCTATTTTGCGGTATCAATTAACCCGTCTTGGAACGCAGATTGCCAGCGAATATCCATTAATCACCTTTTTAATTAATTTAACGGGGAGCTTTTGCTTAGGCTGGGTGACCGGGGCACAATTGGATCAAACGTGGACGCTCTTTTTGGGCGTTGGGGTCTTGGGTGGCTACACGACTTTCTCAACGTTCAATAGCGAATTGAGTCAGCTGTGGTTTCGCCGCCGTTACCATATTTTCTTTGGTTATCTGCTATTAACCTACGGGTTAGGGCTGGTGGTTGCAGCGGCCGGCTTTTTTGTAGGAAGATCGTGAAACGTGCTCTAGCAAATAACTTTTTCCGCTTAGCTACATCAGGAAAACAATCGACTACATCGCTTATTTCCCTGATTAGGCTAATGCTCGAAAGTTAAACATTTGCTGAAACACTCTGATTGAAACGTGCTTTTTGAAACTGACTTCTGTGCTTTGCTACATACCGCAAACGGTCGACTACGTCGCTCGTTCACGGTATTAGGCTAATCCTCAATGGCTAAGCGCTTGTAGTCGCACTCTTGTGAATTTAGTGTTAAACTTGTAGAACTGTTTATTTAGAAATCGGGGGACATCTGCTTTGACTGACGAACAAAAATCATTAGAACAACGCCGTTTAACCGAGATTGTCGGTTTAATTAAAAACGCCGAAAAGCACTTCGAAGGCGCCGTTGAACGGGCTAAATCAGAAGAAAAAGAAATTAACGCAAACTTCTTTAATGATGTACGGTTGAATTTCAATAATGATTCAGCAATGACTGAAACGGCAGTCTCAATCGAACAACAACGGCAAATGTTGCAAGAACGGAATAATTCTTGGCAACAATCTTCCCGGCAACTTGAGACTTTACAAAAAATGGAAAAAACCCCTTATTTCGCGCGGATTGATTTTAAAGAAAAGGGTGAACCAAAGTCTGAGTCCATTTATATTGGGCTAGGGTCATTCACCGATCGCGAAGATCATTTCTTGATTTATGACTGGCGGGCACCTATTTCATCAATTTACTATGAAGGGAAGACTGGTGAAGTTACGTACCAAACGCCTGACGGCCCGCAAGACGTCAATATTTCTTTGAAACGCCAATTCTTAATTGAAAACGGCCAAATTAAGGCGTTATTTGATACGCAAGAAACAATTGGTGACCAAATGTTACTGGAAGTATTGGGCGAAAAGTCTGATACACAAATGAAGAGTATCGTGACGACCATTCAACGGGAACAAAATCAAATCATCCGGAACACTGACGCGGACTTATTGTTCGTGCAAGGGGCCGCTGGTTCTGGGAAAACATCCGCGATTTTACAACGGATTGCCTTCCTACTTTACCGGTATCGGGGTAACCTGGATTCCAGTCAAGTGATCATGTTCTCGCCGAACCAATTGTTCAACGATTATATCGCTGACGTGTTGCCTGAACTTGGCGAACAAAACATGATTCAAATGACTTACTATCAATATGTTGCACGGCGTTTGCCGAACCTTGCTGTTCAGAGTTTATTTGACCAATTCGAAACACCAATCACGGAAACTGATGCGCGGATTAGCCGTTTGAAAGAAAGCCTAGTCTTCTATAAAGCAGTTAAACGTTACGCAGCGCACCTTGAAAAGGGCGATATGCGTTTCCGTGATTTGAAAGTGAACGGGAAGGTCTTGATTAGTAAGAAAAAAATCAGCGACGTCTACTACCGTTTCAACGAAAACTATCATTTAGGGAACCGGCTAGATGCGACGAAGGAAAGTTTATTGCGCAGTTTGAGCCATAAAGTCGACCATGAAACGAAGGCTGACTGGGTGACAGAACGCGCTGAAAACTTAAGTGATGAGGAACTCCGCGAAATTATGGCGGGTAAGGACTTTAAGACTGGTGAAGCGGAAAGTAAATATATCGCTAAGCAAATCGTTTTGAAGGCTTTCAAACCCGTTCAAAAAGGAATTCAACGCAATCGCTTCTTGAGTATTCAAGCACAATACGTCCACTTCATGCGGGTTGTGCCGCAATTGGTTGATTTGGCTGAATTTGATCTGACACCAGAAATCTGGAATGATCATGTGACTGATTTTGTCGCTAATTTAAAGGCCAAACAAATGACGTTATCAGATGTGACACCTTACTTGCATCTTTATGATTTAATGACCGGTAAGCACGGCGAACGCGACATGCGCTTTGTCTTTATCGATGAAATCCAAGATTACACACCATACGAATTGGCCTTCTTGAAGATGCACTTCCCTAAGGCGCGCTTCACGTTACTCGGTGATTTGAACCAAGCGATTTTCACCAAAGAAAACAGCACGAACCTATTACAACAAGTGCAACAACTCTTTGATGCGCAAAATACGAAGGTCGTTCAATTGACGCGTTCATACCGGTCAACTGAACAAGTCACCGACTTTACCAAAGGGCTCTTAAAGGGCGGTCAAAAAATTGAAGCTTTCAACCGTGAAGGCGACAAGCCAAACTTGATTGTGCGCCAAAGCGAAGATCAATTGGTCGCTGATGTGAATGCGCAACTCGCTAAAAATGAAGCAGATAAGTTAACGACGGCGATTATCACCAAGACATTGGTGCAAGCCCAAGAACTAACAGCTAAGTTGAAAGCCAGTGGTACAAAAGTCACTTTAATTCGTTCCGAAAATCAACGTTTGGCAGCGGGTACGTTAGTCGTTCCAAGTTTCTTAGCCAAAGGGTTGGAATTTGATGCGATTATCGGCTGGCAAGTCAGCGCAACCAACTACAATCATGAAGATCAACGGCAATTGCTCTACACGATCTGTTCAAGAGCGATGCATCGCCTCACTTTATTAGCAACAGGTGGCATGTCACCATTGATTGATAATGTGGATGCGGATGATTACACGTTAATTAAATAGAAAAAACGCGCGCTGAAAGGCGGGCGTTTTTTGATTGGATGAAAAGTGTAATCGCGAGAAAATGGACAATGAATATTTTAATAAAGCGCTTTTAATTATTAAAATGTTTATTTATAAATTTAATGGGTTTTAAAGCGGGCTAATAATTATTTAGCCCGCTTTTTTGCATCTTATCGCTTTCTTAGCTTATGGATTACTTATTAATTGCCAAACAAAATATTGTACATTGACCGATTCTATTCGTTAAAGTTTATATATAAATAATGTCCATTATTACATTATTTATATTATACTTACTTATAATTCGATCGTCCCCCTTAGACTGATGCTGGAATGGCAATTATCGATACTAAAGTATTTTTATGAGGAGTATATGATGCAAAGATTAAAGTATTTTTACAGGCGACATGCCTTAACAGTAACCCTATTATTTTTTGGACTATTAAGTATTGCGATGGTTGCAATCGTCTATTTACAGCCCAATAAAATCCTGTCTGGTTCTGACTATCATTTCCACATGAACCGCATTGAGAATTTGGCACTTTCGATTAAACAGGGAGAGTGGTTTCCGAGAATCAGTTACTTTTTCATCGGCGGAATGGGCTATGCGGCAGGTCTTTTTTACCCAGATGCTTTTCTCTACTTACCAGCTATTCTGAGAGTAGTAGGACTATCAATCAAAGAGAGTTTTATTGTATTTGCAATTGCGATTAATTTTAGTACGTTTTTAATCACATATATTTCAGGAAAATTAGCGGATTTTAATAAGAAGCAAGCATTAATATTCTCTTTGATGTACGGTCTTAGTATTTATCGTTTTGCAGATTTAGTTAATCGGCAAGCCATTGGTGAGGTGATCGCGCTCACCTTTTTCCCATTAATGATTGTGATGCTAACGCGGTTAAAAAAAGGTGAGCACCGGTATTGGTATCTGTTATCAATAGGGATGGCAGCTATTGGTTATAGTCATATGATTTCTGTTGAAATGATGGGCATTGTCATCATTATTTATACCTTATTAAATCTCAAGAGATTCTACCAAAATAAAAGTTTAAAGTATCTCATTGCTGCTGGCTTATTAGCAATCGGTTTATTAGGGCGTTATTTCTTAGCGGTTGGAGAACAAATGGCAACCACGATTTTTCAAGTAACCGCACAACCCCTGGCATTTTTATCTGACCGCACATTACCCTTTAAAGACATTGTTGTTAATTCATTAACGAATGCTGTTTTTCATGCGAATACAGTGAATGTCGGTATCACGATTCTACTCGGATTAGGCATCGCGTGTGGTCTATTTTACTATTCCAAAAACGACCGTGATTTAATTGGGATTACGTTGGGACTATTCATAGCTACGACGTCGATTATGCCGTGGCATTTGTTGGATCATACAATTATCAATACGATTCAGTTCCCGTGGCGTTTTTTTGCCATTATTACGGCAATTGTGAGTTACTTAGTTGCTAAGGATGAATGCCATTTATTAAAGAATAAGTACTACTTTTATCTGCTAATTCTGTTGTTGGGCGCAGGAAATGTCATCTACTCTACGAATAGTATTCAAAACCAAAGTTGGCGCTTTAGAACCAATGCTGCCTATAACACGCCCAACCCTTATTACATTGGGGCCGGACATGAGTATTTACCTGCTCAAACCGACTACCAGAAAATTTTGCGACATAAAAAACAGGTCGTTAAGTATCAGCCGCATAAAATAAAAATTACAAATGTACGGCATACATGGGGCCGTTATCAGTTTGATTTCAGGACACTGACGGATCAAAAAGCAGTTGTTGAAGTCCCCTTTATTTATTACAAAGGGTACGTTGCCGAACTCAACCATCATCAGCGATTACCAATGCAGATGAATAAACGAACTGGGTTAACACAAGTTGCGCTGAAGGGAACTGGTAGAATCACCGTTTATTATCGAACAACTACGATTCAGAGAATAGGGACGGTGATCAGTTTGCTTAGCTTTGGGATGCTGATTATAATCATTTATAAAGAAAAAAGGCGAGCTACTAAATAGCGCTTATTCACGGTACTAGACTAATCCTCGAAATATAATCGCAAGATGACGCACTCTGTTTTTAATGTTAAAATGGATGCGTTTAGTATTGGAGGATTGTCGGATGAAGAACGAGATGAAATATTATGAAATCTCGCGTGATGAGTGGCGGGTTTTTCATGGCCGCGGTGACGCGTATACTGGCATCACGGACACGGAGCTGGAACAGATTCGGGGATTGAATGATCGGGTTTCACTTGCGGATGTGAGTGATATTTATTTGCCATTACGGCATCTGATACAGATGCACTATGAACAGTACCAGATGCGCCAGGCCGAAAAATCTGAATTTCTAGAGATTAAGCCACATAGGACACCATTTATCATTGGCATCGCTGGGAGCGTCGCGGTCGGCAAGAGTACGACGGCGCGCTTGTTGCAACTCCTTCTCAGCCGGGCCTACCCGGATAAGAAGGTTCAAATGATTACGACTGATGGGTTCTTATATCCGACAGCCACGCTGAAACAAAAAGGAATTCTTGATAAAAAAGGCTTTCCCGAAAGTTATGATATGCCGCATCTAATTCAATTTATGAATGCGGTCAAAAATAATGTTGGACCAGTCAAAGCACCGAAATATTCACATCAGATTTACGACATTGTGCCCGACGAGTTCGACGTGATTGACGATCCAGATATTTTAATTGTTGAAGGAATTAACGTACTACAGTTGCCATCAACTGAGCAGATTTACGTCAGTGACTTCTTCGACTTTTCAATTTATGTCGATGCGCAAGCCGACTTAATCAAGAAGTGGTTCCTTGAACGTTTCGATCTATTACTCGATTTAGCCAAAGATGATCCGACCAACTACTATTATCCATACGCCATCAGTGACCGACAGAGTGCATTCAAGATGGCGCGGCGGGTATGGCGTGACATTAATTTACAAAATTTAAACGAATATATCTTACCAACGCGTAATCGTGCCGATGTCATTTTGCATAAAACGAAACATCACGTGATTGATAAGGTATTCCTGCGTAAATATTAATAATAGAATGAGTTTTTTCACAGGAAGGCCGTCAATCCATTGACGTTTTCATTATTAATCAGTAAAATAGATACATTATAGTTTGACTTAGTGTTATGAATCTAGCAATTTGGTGTTACTTGTTCACACCAAATTGCTTTTTAAAAAGAGGAGTGAGTTGTTTGGCCCAAAAGGACATGCAAGATTTCGATAAGATTATCGTATTAGATTACGGTAGTCAGTATAATCAATTGATTACACGTCGTATCCGTGAATTCGGGATTTTCTCTGAATTGTTGCCTAACACGACAACAGCAGCAGAAATCAAGAAGATCGCCCCTAAAGGAATTATTTTCTCTGGCGGCCCAATGAGTGTTTACGATGATGGTGCCTTTTCAGTTGACCCCGAAATTTTTGAACTAGGGATTCCAATTCTCGGGATTTGTTACGGGATGCAGTTGATCAGTTTTAAAAACGGCGGGAATGTTGAAGCATCAACAGAACGTGAATATGGTAAGGCTGAAATTACAGTCACTGACAAAGACAGTGACTTATTCAAAGGCCTTCCTGAAAAACAAACGGTGTGGATGAGTCATGGCGACAAAGTCACAGCGATTCCAGAAGGTTTCGTAACGGTTGCTGAAAGTGATAATACACCTTTCACCGCCATCGAAAACCGTGAACGTCGGATTTATGGGATTCAATTCCATACCGAAGTGCGGAATACTGAATTCGGGAACGATATTTTGAAGAACTTTGCATTTGGTGTCTGTGGTGCCCAAGATAACTGGACAATGAACGACTTCATCGACATGCAAATCGCTAAGATTCGCGAACAAGTCGGTGACAAGAAAGTCCTTCTTGGTCTTTCAGGTGGCG
>ERZ794962.35-NODE-35-length-27012-cov-4.856327_pt1 | contig 27012 bp, 25 predicted proteins | sample MGYA00375739_ERZ794962 | MGnify/ENA primary metagenome ERZ794962 (study PRJEB30138, sample SAMN05968710) | food fermentation metagenome | isolation source: fermented_meat | host: spontaneous_fermented_meat_time_7_first_replicate;spontan... | place: Italy | collected...
TGCCAAACGTGTTGCGCAGTTGTTGGCGACGGTTTACCAGAAGTATTTGCACTTGGCCCGACAATTGGCACACCTGCGTCACGAATTACCGCACGAGCCACATCATTATCAGGCAAACGAAATGCTACTGTTTGTAAGCCACCAGTTACGATCATTGCTACTTTTTTTGGTTTAATAGGTAAAATAATTGTCAGAGATCCCGGCCAAAAGGCTGTCATTAATTGTCGTGCTGCTTGTGAAATCAAAACAAACTCATCCAATTGCTTTTCATCAGCAACAGTCATAATCAACGGATTATCTGCTGGTCGTCCCTTAGCTGTAAAGACTTTTTTGACAGCTGTTTCATTCGTTGCATCGGCGCCTAATCCATATACGGTTTCCGTCGGAAAAGCAACTACTTCACCGGCTCTAAGTAATTCACCGGCTCGTTTTATATCGTTACTTGTTAATAATTCAGTCTTCATTATAACCATATGCGTCAATGCTTAATAATAAGCTTACGCGACTATCCTTTCACTACTCTGACCATTCTATCTAGGCCTGAGAAATCTTTTTTCAGTGTCACTTCTGCCTGTGGGAGGGCATGCTGCATCATTGACACAACCTGCTGTCCTTGTTTATAGCCAATTTCAAAATACGCACGGCCGTGATCAGATAAATAAAGTGCTAAATCCGCTGCTATTTTTTCATAAATTGCTAAACCATCATGATCGGCAAATAATGCAGTGTGCGGTTCATATTCAAGCACATTGTCAGCTATCTCATCTTCATCAGTTGTTGCAATGTAGGGTGGATTACTAACAATAATATCAAATTCGAGTCCTTCTACAGCGCTATAGACATCACTTTGTACCAGATGTAGATAATTTAAACCAAAACGCTGCGCATTCATTTCTGCAACTGCTAAAGCACCTGATGAAATATCTGCCGCAAATCCGCGTACACGAGGATTTTCTAACATCAAAGTTTCAATAATCGCGCCAGTTCCTGTCCCAATATCTAACACTGAAACCGGTTTGCCATTTTTACTACCAGCATCTTTTAAGATCCATTCAACTAATTGTTCCGTTTCAGGGCGTGGTATCAAAACCCTGGAATCAACCATAAACTCACGACCATAAAAAGGTGCATGGCCTAAAATATATTGCACAGGTTCATTATTCATCAACTTGGCCAGCCATTTTGGCCAAATAGCTGCTAAATCAGACGGCATCGTGCGTGTTATGTTTGCACGTAAGTAGGCATAATTAATATTTAATGCACCACTCAATAAAAAATCGACGTTGTCTTGGGCATCTTCTTTTGGCATGCCAACACTTGTCAATTCTGCAATTGCCCACTTACGGCCCTCAAGTAACGAAATTTTAACTTGGCTTGGCTTTGTAGGTTTCTTAATATCGTCCCAGTCATACCATTTTGGTGCGGTCAATTTATCTGGCATTATTTGACGTGTAGGTTCATAATTACCAACCTGCTTAAATTGTTTTGGTGTTTCAAATTGTTTTTCAGTCATTTTCAGGCTTGGTTCAATTCAGCTAACTTAGCTGTTTGATCTGCAATAACAAGTGCATCCACAATTTCACCCAGTTCACCATTCATAATACGGTCAAGTTTATTGAGCGTCAAGCCAATACGATGATCCGTGACACGATTTTGCGGATAATTATAGGTCCGGATACGTTCAGAACGATCACCAGTACCAACAGCAGATTTACGTTTCTCTGCATATTCGGCTTCGTTTTGTTGTGCATAAAAATCATATACCCGGCTAGCAAGTAATTTACGTGCTTTATCACGGTTTTTGATTTGCGTACGTTCTTCTTGCATTTTAACCATAATACCAGTTGGTTTGTGAACTAAGCGTACAGCTGTTGACACCTTGTTGACGTTTTGTCCACCAGCACCCCCTGATCGGAAAAATTCCTCTTCCAAATCAGATTCAGCCAATTCGAAATCAATTTCCTCAAATTCTGGCATCACCCCAACAGTCGCAGTCGACGTATGTACACGACCTTGTGTTTCTGTTGACGGTACACGCTGAACACGATGTGCACCAGATTCAAATTTTAGCTTCGAATAGACATTATCACCAGTAATCATAATAGCTACTTCTTTATAGCCACCAACTTCAGTGATTGTTTCATCAATAATGCTCACAGCCCAACGTTGCTTTTCTGCATAACGGCGGTACATATCAAGTAAATCCGCAGCAAATAGCGATGACTCGTCGCCACCCGCTGCGCCACGTATTTCCATGATAATGTTTTTATCATCATTTGGATCTTTTGGTAACATCAAAATTTTAAGTTGATCTTCTAATACAATTTTTTCAGGTTTTAACGTGTTCAAATCTTCTTTGGCAAGTGGTGCCATCTCGGCATCATCAAGCATGTCTTCAGCATCCGAAATACCCTGCATCACTTGTTGATAGTGGGTATACACTTCAACAGTTTCTCGCATTTCGCCTGCTTCTTTTAACAACGCCATATATTGTTGGCCATCACCAGCAACATCTGGATCAGCCAACTGCTCATTTAGCTCATCATAGCGATCAACAACTGTTTGTAATGATTGAAATATTGGGTCCATCTATTATTCTCCAAGATGTGAACTGATTGCTACATGTTACAGTTCACGTATTTATGTTATGTACGAATTAACTACCTGTTAATTCTTATTACCTGTTTATTTGGCATGTTCAGTTGCTTCATATGGAAACATTGTCGCAATTTTGTCTAGATCAGGATTGAACCAATGACGGCGGCACGTTGGAATGTAAGCTTCGTCACCCCCAATGAAGACTTGAGCGCCTTGCCGTTGCGGTTTACCATTGACTATTCTCAGTTGGGTTGTTGCTTTTTTGCCACAAAATGAACAAATGGTTTTCATTTCTTCTAGTTTATCCGCTAATTCGATCAATCGTTTTGATCCAGCAAATAAATTGTTGAAAGCATCTTGTTTTAAGCCAAACGCCATCACTGGAATATGTAAGTTATCTACTGTATAGGCTAGTTGATCTACCTGTTCTGGTGTTAAAAACTGTGCCTCATCCACTAAAACAACTGCCAAATCATCAGCTGCCATACTTTTAATCAAAACATATAAATCGTCTGCTGGTTTGACTGCTAAAGCCTCACGGGATAACCCGATACGACTTGCGACAACACCAATACCTGCACGTGTATCAGTAATTGGCGTCATCAAAAGTACCTGTCGACCTTGTGATTCGTAATTGTGCGCTACTTTTAAAATTTCAATCGATTTACCTGAACTCATTGCGCCGTATTCAAAGAATAGTTGTGCCATATCTTTAACGTGTTAACGATGTGATTTCATAACCTTAATAACCCCATCGTTTATCAACACTTACCCCCTGACTTATTAAATAAAATTTATGTTGAACATCTCAGTTAAGTTGTTCAAACAAAAACAGTCTCTTACTATTATAGCAATTTTTAACACAACAAAAAACCATGATTTGAAGTGATATCTTAAAATTAATTATCAACAACTTGTCGCACCGTTCCAGGTTTAAATAATCCCGACCATGTCAATGTTTGCGACGTTTTAGGATTTACTAAATCAACTAATCGACTAATTGCGACACCATGAGTCGGTGCAGAGTCATGTAATATGAAACCATTACCTAAATAAATAGCAGTATGAAGCAGCTCTTCTGTATACGTATCAGGGGTCACCAGTATATCACCACGTTTCATATCAGACCACGCCACTGTTGTTCCAATTTGATTCAATATGGTTGTAGATGCGGCTGACTGGACAACCAACGGTTTCCCTGCCTGACGATATAACCAAGCGATAAAAGATGAACAATCAAATTCATTATTGGCAATAGATTTTGATGTTCTACCACCACCATAAACATAAGGACTTTTTCCAACAAGTTTCATACCATCTGCAATCGCTTTTTCGACAATTTTATTGTTACCATCAACTGATGCCACTGTTTTTTTATATGCTAATTGTGTGTTACTCACGCCATTTTCATCAAAATAGTAACTGTTTCCGGCAATCGTTTTTAAGCCATAGACCATTTCACCTGTTTTTGGTTCAAAATAATATGTCTTTGGGCCAATTGTTTGAAATCCCACTAATCTTTTTTGCGTTGCATTTGCCACTAAATATCGCTTAGTGAATGTTCTTGTGAAAGTTACTTTTTGACCAGTTGCAGTTGTTTGAGTTGGTAATGCATTGATTGCCATCGCTTGAACAGGTTCAATCAATTGAGATAAGTTACTGACATTAGCTATCAATAAAACACCCGTCAGACCGCCAACAATCGTTATATTTAACCACAAGCGCTGGTTTTTTCTTTTTTGATTCGGTAACATACCCATATAACTCCTTCAAACGCAGTTGCTTTACATCTCTCTTTTAATACTAACACTTTCAGCTTTCATGAATATTAAAACAGCTTGATCATAATATTGCTAGATATGACTTAACTTTTAAGTAAATATTCCCACCACACGCTTGCTCGTGGTAAAATTATAATCATGAAAGCGGGGAAATTATGACACTTAAAAGCACACTAGCACGCATCACTGCAAAAAGTTCTTATTGGCTTTTGCATGACGTTTTACATCGTGGTGGCACAAGCTTACCAGGCAAACTCGCGGTATCAATCGATCCCAATATTTTAACAAAAATCCAACAGGATTTTGAGTTAATCATCGTGACTGGTACAAATGGTAAAACACTAACAACTGCCCTTATCACACGTGTCTTGCAGGCAGGTGGTTATACTGTCATTACTAATCCTTCTGGTTCAAACATGATTCAAGGCATCACAGGCACGCTTGTCACAGCAAAAGTTAAACCCTCACCAAATGGCCAAAAGCCAGTTGCTGTACTTGAAGTAGATGAGGCAAACGTTGAAAAGATTGCTGCAGCAATAAAGCCAAAAATGTTTGTGCTGACCAACATTTTCCGTGATCAACTTGATCGTTATGGTGAAATTTATACGACATACGATAAAATTATTGCTGGTATTAAGCATGCGCCCGAGGCTATTGTTCTAGCTAATGGTGATTCACCAATTTTTACACGTGGTGATTTCACCAATGAACGCAAATACTTTGGCTTTAATCATATACAACCAGCTGATTATAACCCAACTGTTGCACCAATCAATACCGACGGCATCTTATCCCCTACAGATCATTCTGTTTTAAACTATGATTTTATCACTTACGCTAATTTAGGTAAGTATTTCAGTACAACAGACAGCTTTGTACGTCCAAAATTAAACTATCAAGTCACTAGTATCACTGACTTAACACCCAAATATTCAACTTTTAGCATTGATAACACGCCATTGCGCATTGAAATTGGTGGGTTGTACAATATTTACAACGCACTGACTGCTTTTGCAGTTGGCCGTGAGTTTAATGTCGATCCCGAAAAAATAAAAACAGCCTTTGAATCCAATGCGCAAATATTTGGTCGTCAAGAAGCGCTTCATGTTGATGGTAAAGATGTCATCATTGTTTTGATTAAAAATCCCGTTGGCACAAATTCTGTTATCGACATGATGGTCACTGAAAAAGATGATTTTTCATTGTTAGCTTTGCTAAATGCCAATTACGCGGATGGCATCGATACCAGTTGGATTTGGGATGCAGAATTTGAAAAACTACATGATACCAACATCAAAGCAGTTGCTACTGGTGGTGAACGCTATAAAGATTTGCGTGTCCGTTTGAAAATGGCCGGTTTTCCGGATCAAGCTGTCTATGAAGATTTAACTCAAATTGTGACTGCAATTAAATCACTACCAACCGATAAAGTGTATATCGCAGCAACTTATACAGCTATGCTGCAGTTACGTGAACAACTTGGCGCAGCCGGCTATATCAAAGGAGGATTTTAATGGCAAATTTCGAGATTTCTGTTGCGCACCTTTATGGTAATTTGATGAATACATACGGTGATTACGGCAATATTATTGCATTAACATATTATGCCAAACAAATTGGTGTTGCTGTTAATTATCATCTGGTATCACTTGGAGATGATTTTGATGCTGATAGCTTTGATTTTGCTTTGTTTGGTGGCGGGCAAGATTATGAAGAAACAATTGTTGCCAAAGATTTGAAAAATAAGGCCGACCAAGTGCGCCATTATATTGAAAACGATGGCCCTTTATTGGCTGTTTGCGGTGGTTTTCAACTTCTTGGCCATTATATGGTCATGGCTGATGGCACTAGAGTTGATGGTATCGGCGTGATGGATCATTACACAATTAACATGCATGAGCCTAAATTAACGACGTTAAATAATAAACGACTTACTGGCAATATTGTGATTAAAAATAATGATACGGATGAAACTTATCATGGCTTTGAAAACCACCAAGGTCGTACTTTCTTAGGTAAAAATGAACGCGCCTTAGGGACTGTTATTTCAGGTAATGGTAACAACGGGATGGATCAAACTGAAGGCGTGATTTACCGTAATGTCTACGGATCATATTTTCATGGCCCAATTTTTACCCGTAATGGTAATTTAGCAAAGCGGGTTTTAGCAACGGCCTTGTCTCGTAAGTATCCTGAAGTTGATTGGACTGAGAAATTAGACCAAATTGAAACAGAAACATTTTAATGAAATAAACACTATTTTAAAGCTCGTTGTTAAAAAGCGACAATAACTTATCAAAAAAATAACACCAACAGTAAAAGGCTAAAAGAAAGTTAGATAACATCTAATCCACTTGGCATCTTTCACTGTTGGTGTTTTTTCAACTATTCATTATCATGCTGTTTCATTTTTTCATCACGTTTAGCTTGTTTGACCTTATTCACCTCACGATGATACCAACGCATAATTATAATTAAGCCAATTGTCGAGATCAACATGGCAATCAATACCCAAATAAAAAATAACATTAATTTTGTATCTTGCGACATAAGACTATCAGTAGTGTGAGAACTATTTAACACTATCCCACGCTATCACCTTTCATGTTTATTTGTTTTCTTTACTCTGATAAATGGTAATAATAAGTTGATACTGAGATATCTTTTCGTGAAGCAAAGGCTGTTCGCAAACGTAACGAATTTTGATTGTGCAAAATATTTTGCCAAGGCTTTTTAGGTACAAACTGTGGTACCAACACCGTCACCGAATGATTGCGCTTTTCTGCCTGCTTAACTACCGCGTCTACAAAACTCACTGCTGGTTTAATAATTGATCGATAAGAAGAATGGATATCCACATAACGGACATCTGGAAAATCAACTTTAAATTGGTTGGATGTTTCTAATTCTTTTTTGGGATTCACATCAAAACTCACATGCATGGCCACAACGTTGTCACCGATTGATAAAGCATAATCAACTGCTTCAGTCGTCACCTTTGTGACATTTGATATTAATACAATGACTGTTGATCCATCATAGTGGTGGCGCACCGCATGGTCATTTTTAGCATATGCTAATCTTAATTGCCTTGCAATACTCGTATAATGACCCTTAATTTTCAAGAACATGTACATGACAATAGGCATAATTAATAAGTAAGGCCATACATGTTCAATACGCGTTGCAAACAATGTTATAACTAATACGGCCGAAATAAAAGCACCAATAAAGTTAATGATTGCTTTAATCAGCCAGTTTTTTGGTCGCTTACGCCACCAGTGAATAATCATGCCTGATTGTGATAAGGTGAATGGGACGAAAACACCAACGGCATATAATGGGATTAATGCGTCCGTTGAGCCATGAAAAATCAACAACAACACCACTGCACCAAAAGCAAGTGATAAAATACCATTAGAATATCCTAGACGATCGCCCTTATCCATGTAAAGATGTGGCAAATATTTATCGCGCGCCAAATTCAAAGCAAGCATCGGAAAAGCTGAGAAACCAGTATTGGCAGCAACTGCCAATATCATAGCCGTTGCTAATTGCACCACATAAAAACCAACACCATGACCGCCAAATGTCATAGCCGCAATTTGTGATAATACGGTTGAATGTGCATCTGGTCTAATACCATACCAGTAGCTCAAAAATGTAATACCACCAAAGAATGTAGCCAAAATAAGAGCCATTGTTGTTAATGTTGCGGCAGCATGTCGTTCTTTGGGCACTTTAAAGTTTGGCACAGCATTTGAAATTGCCTCGACACCTGTTAATGATGATGAACCACTTGAAAACGCGCGCATAAATAAAACAAATGATAAGCCAGAAAAACTTGTGCCAACCTTTGCGGCAGCATGATAAGGTAATTGACCTGTTATTGCTTGAAAAAGGCCCCAAATAATCATTAACGCTATGACAGCCACAAAAAAATAAACTGGAAACATCAAAAAATTAGCACTTTCACGTAATCCACGCAAATTCATACCAGTGAGTAAAATAACAACTATAATCGCTAGTGGCACCGCAAAAGGTAACACCGCTGGCACAGCAGCTGTAATCGCATCAGCAGCGGCCGAAGCCGAAACCGCCACTGTTAACATATAGTCAACCAATAGCGAGCCGCCGGCAATTAAGCCGGCTTTTGGTCCCCAGTTCTCACTTGCAACAGCGTAAGCGCCACCACCAGAAGGGTATGCATGAATAATTTGCCGGTAACTCATGACAATCGCTGCCAGCAATATTAATACCAATAAAGCAATCGGTAGCTGCAACCATAATGCGACAGCACCAGCAGCCAATAGGGCTGTTGTGATTGATTCAGTACCATAAGCAACTGATGATAAAGCATCTGACGATAATAATGCTAATGCTTTTGTCTTTGATAATTGTTGACCGCCCTCATCTAGTGTTTTTAGAGGTTTCCCAATTAAAATGCGTTTCATATTTTGAAACATATTATTTCTCTCAATACAGTTATTTATTACTCAACATATTGTACGCTCTTTTAACAAATAAAAAAATCCCTAAGTTAGATTTATGTTCAACATAGGGTGACACTTGATTTTTTAGCTGATTAACGCTTGTACTGCTTACTTTAATTTAAATCTTACCAACAAAAGCATTAAATAGTGCTTGGGCTTCTGGCACTTGGCCCATCAATAGCATTTCAGGATGCCACTGGACTGCATAAATTCGGCGATTCTCATCAGAAAATGCTTCAACTACACCATCAGTGCTAGTTGCGTCTAGCGTTAGACCCGCGGCTAAGTTTTTAGCTGCTTGATGATGGAATGAATTAACCAGCGTGTTTTCATTAATAACACCATTCAACCAGCTATCGCTTTTCAAAACTAAATGATGCGTAGGCATATACCATTTGGTTGGATATTGATCATGTTTCACCGTCAGTGTATGATACTGACTTGGTAAATCTTGATATAATGTGCCACCTAGGGCAACATTAATAATCTGTAATCCACGACAAATACCAAAAATAGGTTTTTCTTGTCTAATTGCCTCTGCCACTAATGCTATTTCAAAAGCATCTCGTCCGCGATCTATTTCAGCTAATTTTAAGTGTGGTTCTTCCCCAAAATATTCAGGTGACACATCCTGTCCACCCACAAAAACTAACGCATCGACGATATCAACATACGCTTTTTTTGATTCCGGTTGGGCAATGGGTAATATCACAGGTAATGCACCGGCGTTTGTCAATCCATCAATATAATTTTTTTGAACATAGTCAACATAATTCGTACCAAATCTCGGATTGGCATGTAATACATTATTAGACGGAATGCCTATTTTTTTAATCATTTTATTTCTCCAAATTGAAAGCTATTGACGACGTAACCATTATTCATCAGTTAATTAACACATTATTTAGCATATTTATAGTTTTGATAACCAACTAATGGATAATTTAGATTTTTAACGGTCTTACTTTGTAAATGCACATTTGATGTCTGGTACAGTGGCGTAACACCATTTTCTTCATTATTAATCTTGGCTGCTTCTCGTTCTAATTGATAACGTGCATCATTAGCAGTATTTTGACTATTAATTTGTTCATAAACTTTATCATAGGCATCATTTTTCCATTTTGTAAAGTTAATAGCACCCTTTGAATAAGCAATATCCAAAAAGTCGATTGGATCATTATAGTCCGTTGACCACGAAAGTGTGCCCGCTTGGAAATTGTGATTATTAAAAGCTGAAATTTCAGCATTTAAAGGCAATCGGTTCAAATTAATCGTGACATCAGGCAATGCAGATTCAATACTTTGCTTCAAGAAAACACCCACTGCTTTGTAAGCGTCCGTATCTGCTGTATTAAGCGTCATATCAATTTTTTTCTGACCTAATTCTAACTGCGCTTTTTTAAGGTATTGTTGTGCTTGGATTTTATTATAAGGTAATGATAAACCATCATTTAAATCTTTACCAGCAATTTTAATTTCACCACTAGGTATAATTGATTTTGCTGGTTTAGAGCCATCACCCAATGCTTCGTCAGCCAAGGTTTGACGATTGATTGCTAAACTCACAGCCTTTTTTAAATTAGCATTACTAGCAACTTTGTCATTAGCATTCCAAACAATAAAGGCAACACGTCCTGCAGCAGTTGCTTTAATGTCATCGGCATTGGTCTTTTTCAAATTAGACAATACACTACCTGAAACAGTTGCTTCATCTACTTTTTTCGTTTGAAATTGTTTTGCTGCTAACGTTGTGTCTGTTACTTGAGTCGCTTTAATGGTGTCATAGTGCACATCTTTACTATCACTATAGTACTTGTTTTTTGCAAATTCCCATGTTGTTGATGCTTGATTCCATTTTTTAATCGTGTACGCACCATTGGAAACTGTTGTCGCCTCAGTTTGCCCATATTTTTTACCGTATTCTTTCACCTTAGCGCGATTAATAGGATACAGTTGGTTAGCTAAAATAAAATCAAAGTAAGGGACAGGATGTGATAATTGAATTTTAACTGTATATTGATCAACAGCCTGAATACCTAACTGATCCAAATTTGCATGATGATTATAAACTGCATCGTATCCAGCAATATCCTTAAAATGATTGGCACGCGTTGACTTTGTTTTTGGATCCACTTGTCGTTTGACTGAGGAAACAAAATCTTGCGCTGTTACTTTCGTACCGTCTGACCATTTTGCATTTTTCCGCAAATGTAGTGTATATATTGTATTATTTTCTGTTGGTTTTACAACCTTTTGAGCCACGCCGGCCACGATTTCACCATTTTTTCCAGTGGTATAGAGGCCTTCTAGCGTTTGTACCTCCGCCCAGTTAGCACCTATTTCATCAGCGTAATTAGGATCAAGTGTTGATATGTTATTTTGTGTTGCAATACGTAAGACTTTCCCATCCGTTGATTGTTGCGATTTTGTAGCTACGACAATGCCACCAATAATCACACCTGTAGCCACAAGTCCAATGATAATTTTGTTGTTCATCTCTCAATTCCCCTTGATTATGTAATCGATTATATTTAACATTAACACATATTTACCAATCAGTGCTGTTACAACTACAGACATATAAAAGAATTAAATCAGGCGCAATCCCTACCGAAGCAAATTGTATATCACTTAGTTGCACATGTGTAGTTGATGTTGCACCAATACTCGATAATTTGTCGCCTGTCAGATATCGGCAATTCACCACTGCGTATATTAGTTAATTAATTCTATTTTGTCCAAGTTATCGCGCTCACTTCAGCTGCATATTTACAGTCACTCTTTTTTTAATTTATGTATAGCGGTTACCCGCTCTATTTTCAATTCCAAACTTCATCTAGAATTTCTTTAACTAATTTTAATTTGTCCCATTGTTGTTGTTCTGTTAACACATTTCCTTCTTCAGTTGAAGCAAAACCACATTGTGTCGACAACCAGAGACGACTTAATGGTAAATACTGTGCTGCTTCATGAATACGATCAATGATCACTTGCTTATCTTCTAATTCACCAGTTTTTGTCGTAATTAATCCCAAAACCACACGCTTCTTACCAGATACTTTTGCTAATGGTTCAAATCCACCAGCACGTTCTGAATCATATTCTAAAAAGTAATTCGCTACATTTTCCTGACCAAATAATTCATCAGTAACAGCATCATAACCACCAGTTGCAGCCCAGTCAGAATGATAATTACCTCGGCACACATGTGTATTAATTGTTAAATCTATTGGCAAATTTTCAATCGCCCCATTATTCAAATCCAAATAAACCTTTTTTAAATTACTGACATCAAAATCCGCACCAGCCATTGTTTCCCAAAAATTTGGATCTACTAGCATCCCCCAAGTACAATCATCTAATTGTATTGTTCGTGCTCCTGCTTCATACAACGCAATAATTTCTTCGTGATACACACGTTGAATATCTGCATACAATGATTCATCTGTGTCATAAAATTTTGCAATTTTTTCAGCATTATTTCCCCGCACCAATTCAGCATACAATTGTGATGGTGCCGGAATAGTAATCTTAGCAGATACACCAGCTGCTTCAGCCACTGCTTTTAAATATTTAAAGTGTTGAATAAATGGATGTGTTTCGGCATTAAAGCTTAACTTTCCTGACAAACGGGCTGAATCATCTCGTGTTTCTTCATGAGCAAAAACATAACCCTCACCGTAATTAAAACGCTCAACACCTCCAAAGCCCCAGAAATTATCTAAATGCCAATATGACCGACGAAATTCACCATCTGTTACAACATTTATTCCGACTGCAACCTGCTTTCGTACTAAGTCAGTAATGGCCTCATCTTCAATTGCTGATAATTCGTCTGTCGTTATCTGACCTTTTTTAAAATTTTCACGTGCCTGTTTTAGCTCAGTTGGTCGTAAAAACGATCCAACATGTTGAAAGCCAATTTTTTGTAACGTATTTGTTGTCATTATTTTTACCTCTTTATTTTTTCATGTTTAGTAGACTGATGTGACGCGAATGTTATAGCCTAAGCACCTGTCGAAGCGCCACTACCACATAGATAGATACCCGTCACAACTTTATCTGTATGCAAATAATATATTTTACAATATCTAATTTTCATGGCTACCTCCTATCTGTTATGTCAGGTATAGTTTATAGTTATTGTGTCATATACAACAAAAAACCGCAGTCTCATATATAAGACTGCGGGACGACATCTCGTGTTACCACCCGGGGTTTATGTATTGCTCGCACAGTACAACTTAATATCAATTATCTCGCTATTAAAAATAAATTGCGTTGAAAATTGATGTCGCTATAACGGGCTCCCCCGGTAATTGTTTATGTTTATAAAAACACACTCACAACGACAGTAACTCCGAGACCATTTTCCTAATGTTGCACTGTTCATTTCCACCAATCATGAACTCTCTGTTTAATGTTAAATCAGTACTCTTCTCTTCTTTGTTATAAATATCATATTATAAACTAATTATATTGTCAATTATTTTTAATAATATGTTCAGACAACTTTGCGTTCAAATGCGTCACTTGAGATACCTTGTGCCAAAATAATTTTAGCCCATTCTTTTGCTGAATGTAAACTATGATCCTTAAAATTACCACAGCTCTCAATTTCAGCAGCTGGTACTTCCGTTATTTCATCACTAACAATCTTTTCAAGTACTTTTTTAAATACTTTTGCCAATGTTTCGGCATCATAATCTACCCACGAAATAACGTGAAATCCTGTTCGGCAACCAAATGGAGACATATCAATAATGCCATCAATTTCATCACGCACAAGCCCTGCAAATAGATGTTCTAACGTATGCAATCCACCAGTTTCAATGGCTGTTTCATTAGGTTGTGTCAAGCGCAAATCATAGTTCGTGATGCGCCCACCTTGTGGCCCATTTTGTGACTCAATGACACGTACATAGGGTGCCTTAACCTTTGTGTGGTCCAATGTAAAACTTTCAACAACTGTTTCTGCCATTATTTTTCTCCTTTAAGCATATCTTCTTGTATTTCATCTCTTATTCTACTCTATAATATCAGTTTAGTTGATCACATTCTCCCAGTTCATTAATCTGCACGAAAATTTTTAACTTAATTGTTCGTCAGCTATTTTTTTAACTAAAGCTAATTTTTGCCATTGATCAGGAATTGTTAGTACATTACCTTCCTCGGTTGAAGAAAAGCCACACTGTGTAGATAATGCAAGATTACTTTTTGGTACATATTTTTGTGCCGCAATAATGCGAGATATAATGGTTTTTTCATCCTCTAGATCAGCTGACTTGGAGGTTAATAACCCAAGAACAATTTCGACATTTTGTCGATTATGCCAAATATCAGATAGTGGCTTGAAATCGCCTGAACGTGCATCATCATATTCTAAGAAAAAGCCATCATAATTTAATTGCCCCAAGTATTTTGCAACAGGTTCATACCCACCCTCGAACAAATAAGTTGATTTAAAATTGCCACGACAAATATGTGTCGATAATTTCAAATCATCTGGTAAATTTGACAACGCTTTATTAATCACGTAAACATTATCTTCAGCAAGTTGTTCATACTTTTCCCGCTCTTTTAGATTATCACGATTTGCATTCAATTGTGTAATTAAATATGCCCAAGTTGTATCATCTAACTGAATATAACGTGCACCTAAATCATAAAAATGTTGCAAAGTATCATGATACGCCTGTGCGACATCATCCAAAAATCCTGTCCAAGTCGCGTAATAGTTTGACCACAAATCGGATCGATGATCACGTTTAATGACCAAGGTCGGTGATGGTATCGTCTGTTTCACTTCAATCCCAGCTGGTACAATTGATTGCAGATAAGTAAAATCCTCAAAAAAAGGATGTGCAAAATTCGCGTGAACCTTACCATTCAAACGTACATTAGTAGTCCGTGTATTAGCACCATGGAATTTATACGAATTTTCTTGTTCATAAAATTCAAAACCTCCGAGTTGCCCTAAAAAATCTAAATGCCACCATGAGCGATTAAATTCACCATCAGTCACCGCTGATAAACCAACCTTTACCTGCTCATCAACAACTTTTTTTATTTCTTCATGTTGTATGATCAATAACGCTTGTTTATCAATCTGACCGTTAGCAAATTGCTCACGGGCTTTTTTTAATCGATCAGGACGTAAATAAGAGCCAACCTGATCAAAACGATAATGCAATTTAGTTGTAGTTGTTATCATAAATTTTTACCTACGCTGTTTTTGAGTTATTAACAGCTTTTTTCCTTTTTTAAATTTGTACAAGTGATTGTTCTAGATCGGCAATTAAATCATCCGTATCTTCCAAACCGACTGAGAAACAAAGTAATCCTGGTGAAATACCCACATTTGCTAATAACTTCGCGTTTAACGCCGCATGACTCATCTTCGATAGAAAACTAATAATTATGTCCACTGCACCTAAACAAACAGAAAACACTGGCATTTTAAAAAATTGCACAATCGATCTCGCATGAGCCGCAGAATTTACGTCAAAGCTTAATATTGCATCACCTGAATTGGCCTGTTTCATTTGAATATCATGCCCGTCATGATTGACTAACGCAGGATATAAGACCCGTGTTACTTTGATGTGTGCTGAAAGATACTCAGCAATTTTTTGAGCATCCTGACCGATATGTGCCATGCGGACACCAAATGTCAATCGTTCACGTTTCAACAAACCGTTTTGTAATATCACACTCATTTTTTATTGCCTTCCCTAATTTTTCACTTAATAATATGACAAATTATAAAATAAAAAGCGTCCCGTAATCTATAATATAGATTACGGGACGCTTCAATAACGTGTTACCACCCGGTGTTCATGCAGGGCTCTCGCGCCCACACCTTAACGTACGCCCGTTAGAAATCGTCGAGAACATCTGTGAAAACTTCCAGGTTATACGTTGTGCGTTAACGAGCACTACCGATTTCAACTCACTGCGCCGTACATATGAGTACGCGCTGGCTCGTATCCATGAAACTCCAAGACCATTTTCCAACGACATATCTTACTCGCTTTCACCAACCACGAGCTCTCTTGTTAAGACCTAAAATTGTACTTATCTTTTCAACGTTTATGTTGTCTTTACTATAACTTTCATTTTGTGAGATGTCAACACTTTTTTCAAATTATATTTTTATTTTTCTCATTTCATAAAATTAAAAACTTTAACAATATTATGGTATACTCTTTATAATGTAATCAAAGGAGTAAATTATGTATCAACCAACACACAATACCAATACTGTCGTCGAAGAAAATATTCAACATTCTGGTCGTAATGTCATGTTTTTATCTGCTGATTGGTGTGGCGACTGCCGTGCTATCAAGCCTTTCGTCCAAAATATTAAAGATACCATTAGTAAAACTGCTAATTGGTTCGATGCTGATCGTGATGAAAACCTTGATGTTGCCACAAAATACAATATGCGTGGTATCCCTTCATTTGTTTTGTTTGAAAATGGCACAGAAATATCTCGTATTGGTCACGGTGAGCGTTTAACGCCCGACCAAGTACTCGACTGGTATCAAAAAACTTTGTAAGACATCGATACTCTAGCTTATAAAAAATGAAGGTATCTTCCTAATTAGGAAGATACCTTCATTTTTTGACTATTTTTCAGTCTTAGCAATAAAACTTTGCACGATGTCTGCTGGAATTGCAAAACCCATTCCCTCAACGCTGACACCATCATTTGATGATGCAATTTTTGAAGAATTAATACCAATAACTTCACCGGCTAAATTAATAAGTGGCCCACCAGAATTTCCAGGATTAATTGCAGCATCCGTTTGAATCACTTTAGCCGTACTAAAACCAGTTTGCTGACTTGATAATTCACGTCGTGGCGCCGAAATAATACCACTTGTTACTGATGTTGCATAATCAGATCCTAATGGTGAGCCAATGGCTAATACTTGCTGCCCTGATTGTAAACCATCAATTTTACCAAATGATGCAGCTGACTTAATAACAGTCGTTTGAACTTTAATCAATGCAAGATCTTTTTCAACATCCGTACCTACCACAGTTGCCTTTATTTTAGTACCACCTGCTGTAATCACTTGTAGAGCATCAGAATTAGCTACTACATGATTATTAGTAATGATATAAGCAGTGCCATTGGTAATCTTATAAATCACACCAGAACCTTCAGAAGCTGTTTCGATTTTTGGTGAACTTTGACCACCTTCTTGTTGTGTTTGTCCAAATAGCCCTGCAAAACCATCGCTTTGCTGTGCCGAATTATTTTTTAAATTCTGAACCGTTACCACTGCATTTTTTACCTTATTATATGCTGTCGTGGCACTATCATTACTTGTATAGGCAGTTTGTGCGATCGATGCTTGGCCAGATATATGAGCCACTTTTTTGGTAGCTGCCTGCTGTTGAAACCAAGAATTGGTTTGCGTACCAGAATAGACGACACCACCACCCACAACAGCCGCTACGACAGCCACAGTAATCAGGGAATGTTTCATAATATAATCCTCCTCTTATAACATATAATATAACGTCACAACATTTAATGATAATTAAAGTGGCAGTGTCACTTTAATTATCGTTCCCTTCGGTTGATTGTCTAATACAATAATCTTACCACCATGTGCATGGACTATCCATTCCGCAATCGATAACCCAAGACCAGTGCCACCAGTTTGTCGGCTCCCTGTTTTATCTTCGCGATAAAAGCGATCAAAAACATGCTTTTTAGCTTTATCACTAATTCCTCGCCCCGTATCAGCAACACTCAACACAAATTTCCGTTTCTCAATCATTGCCGAAATTGATACTGTTGCGCCCGACTCTGAATACTTCATTGCATTATCTACTAACAAAACAAGTAACTGATGAATACGTTTTTGGTCAATAAACACTGGCTGATTAACTTGTGTGGATAGTAGTACTTGTTTACCTTCAAACTCAGCCATTTCTTGATAAGGTGCCACAATTCGTGACAAAAATTCAGCAATATCAGTTGATTCTTTTTCAATTCGTGTCATGTTAGAACCTGATTTTGCTAAAGTAAGCATATTATTAGTCAAGGATGTCAATCGCCGAACTTCAGATAAAGACAGTATAATCGCATCAGATTGCTCTCGAACAGTTGACTCTGGCCGCGTGAGCATATTCTCTAATTTACCCTGAATAACAGCCATTGGCGTACGTAATTCATGCGCTGCATTATTAACGAAATCTTGTTGTTGTTGCCAAGCCTTGAGAATAGGTTTCATATTTTTTAAACTAATCCAGTAAGAAACCATCAAGGCAAGTAGTCCAAATGTACCAAATGACCACAAAATAACCTTTTTAAATTGGTTAAGATTAAAAATTGTATCTGTGACGTTGACGGTTATAACGCCATACTTAACAGATTTACCATCATTATTTTTCGCACCATTGATAAAGTTCACTTTGACACCGCGATAGTAATCGTTCCCTATCTGTACAGTTTTAGGTCTGGATAAAATAAATTTGGACGTATATTTAAATTTCTTTTTATAAGTAGATTGCATTGGTTCTGGTATACGATCATCAACAACCAACTTCTTATCTTTATCATACACCCAGACATCTGCTAACATATTTGATTGTAGCAACAACGGTGACTTTCTATTCGCATCGGCCGAATTTTGAAGCGCACCTGCCAAATCATATTGCTTAATTTGTTGTGTAATAGCTGTATCTGAATTCTGAAATATTGTCCGCGTATAGGACCAATAAATAACACTTCCAAGAACTGAAAATATAACAAAAAAACTCGCAATTAACAGCAAGAACCCGCGAATTTGCTGTTGTTTGTTAATCACATTAGGCATCTTTAACCTCTAGAATAAAACCAATGTTACGCAAAGTTTTAATTAAATCATTTTGCCCAACAGATTCTAATTTTCGACGCAAATTGTTGAGATAAATATTAACAACGTTGATTGTTGTATCAGAATCAATGCCCCAGACGCGATCAAAAATCTGATCACGTGTGACAATAATATTTTTATTTTGCGCTAAATATGTCAGAATATCAAATTCTTTTCCGACTAACTTAATTTGTTGCCCATGGACTTGCACCCCACGGTTTTCTAAGTTAATTAATACATCACCTACAGCAATCATATTATCCTCGGAGTAAACACCTGCGCGCCGAAGTAGTGCTTTGACACGTACCAATAATTCCTCACGATAGAATGGCTTTGTAAGATAATCATCTGCGCCAACATTAAAACCTTCAATTTTATCATCAAGTGAACTTTTAGCTGTCAAAATCAAAACTGGTGTTTCAATACCGTTTTTTCGCAAATATTTAATCACCTCAAAACCATTTTCTCCAGGCAACATTAAATCAGAGATAATTAAGTCATAAGGTGACTCCTGACCTTCAAACTCACCATCAAGACCATTATTAACAACATTGACGTCCGCAAAATCCTCTAAAAAGCCGACAATATTATCTGCTAAATTCACGTCGTCTTCTATTAATAATATTCTAATTGCTTTTGCCATTTTCATATCTCCATTGTACTGTTTTATTGACTTCAGTGTACTACTTTATGATTAATAGGAGATTAAATTTGTCCATGACTACAATACCTCTCTCATATAAAGTGATAACTCTTCAAATTAAGATTATATTTAGTAATTCAATCGTCTCCAATGCTGTGTATACTGGACGTGAGTTGTCATACCATTTCAAACAAAAAAGTATCATTCATAAAATGACACTTTTACATAACGAAAGTAACTTAGTTTTCACGTTTGTTAGCCCACTTTGGCTTACCTTTATCCTTAGATACTTTCAAGCGTTTTTTCTTTTTTGGCTTGTCAATTATTTCAGACGTTGATTTTTGCTTCATTTTAGGTGTCACATTTTGAGTATTTTGTGTTACTGAAAGTGTTGTATCTGTTTTCTCACGGTCATTTCCATTTGAACGCTCACGTTCGGATGGTTTATTTTTAGTCAGCGCGTCCTTTTTATCAGCAAACGCATTAGCTGCCTTAATCAATTCGAAATCATCCCCTAATTCGCGTTTCAAGTCCCGTATATCATGATCATTACCAAGATTTAATACACGACCAGGTTTACCCATGCGACCTGTACGACCTGTACGATGAACATAAATTTTTTTACTTTGTGGTAGTTGCGCATTCACAACTAAAGGCAAGTCTTCAATATCTAATCCGCGGGCAGCAACATCAGTCACTAATAACAAAGTTACCTCGCCTTTTTTGAACAAGCGTAACGCATCAGCACGTTGCACCTGGCGCTTGTCATTACTACCAATGCTCATGACACTCACATGTGCATGACGTAATGTCGCCTGCATATTAACCAAACCACTAATTGTGTTAAAAAAAACAAGTGCCTGTTGATCATGTCTTGCCAATTGAATCAGCATGTTAGCCCGTGCTTTTTGATCAACATACTGAAATTCATGTCTAATAGATGCTGGCGCATCTGTACCAACTGAAATTGGGCGCACTTCTTGATGAAATGTATCAGCGACATACTTCAAATCAACACCAGATGTCGCTGAAAATAACCCAAGTTGAACAGTTTCAGGTAATTGATCTGCCAATTCTTGCAAACTATCATGGCGCTCTTCCGTTAACATGGCATCAGCTTCATCAAAGATAACAGTTTGAATACCATTTAATTTTAAGGCACCACCATCGACCATCGTCAATACGCGGCCTAATGTACCAATAACGATGTGCGGCTTTTCTTTTTTTAATTTATCTGATTGGCGTCGCCCATTTGCCCCGCCAATTAGACTAGCTACGGAGACACCAACTAGTGCACCCCACTCACGAGCAACGGCTGTTGTTTGCATCGCCAACTCTTGACTCGGTGCTAAAATTAACACCTGTGTTCGCTTTACTTTAACATCAATACGCGATAACATCGGCAAAATAAAAGCCAATGTTTTACCAGTACCAGTTGGTGCTAAACCAAAAATGTTTTCGCCTGTTGAAAAACGTTCCCAAACAGCGTCTTGTATCGGGGTTGGTTGTTCAAATTGGTTATTAAATTTATCTTGTAACTCTGGTTTAATTGCCATTAAATTAGTATTCTTTCTTGTCTGCTGGAAATTCGATGTCAGCAGACGAACGTAAGTCAAACAATGTTTGGTTCACTTGTTTGGCAAGTTGAAACCACTGATTATATTTGGTGTGATTTTCAACAGGATCATTAATAATATCTGCAAAATCTTGTGCTTCATGTATCATGGGATTATCATCTGTTTTTTGTCCAATATTGTCAGCATGGCCGTCACCATCATGGTATGTTATTGTATCAAGTTCAGCAATATTTGATATTGCAATTGTTTCTTTTAAACCATATATCTCACTTGATAGATAAGAATTCGCAGTCTTGCCGAATAATAGCGTCACATTGAAGTCATCATAAAACAAACTGGCTGTGCCTTTGCCATCTGCACCATTAGTTAATAAGATTGGTAAATATTGCACTGCACGTGGTGCGCCAAATAAAGCAATAGCTGCATAAATGGGATAAACACCTAAATCATACAAAGCACCTGCGCTAAAATTACGCGATAAGACGTTTGGTTCCTCACCAGCTAAGTAGGCATCATAACGTGATGAATATTTTTGATAAACTAAAGTCGCACCCTGTAATTGCGTTAGTTCACCCATTGTCTGCTGAATCACTTTAAAATTAGGTTGATGAACATGACGCGCTGCTTCAAAATAACGCACTTCTGGATACAATGTCAATAACTTTTCTATCTCTGAAAACTCTGCTGGATTGCTCGTTGTTGGTTTTTCAACGATCACATGCACACCTGCTTCAATTGCCACTTTTGATTGTTCAAAATGAAGTGAGTTTGGTGAAGCAATATAGACCAAATCAATTCCTGTATATAAGTCACTTAATGTCGTGACAATATCTACATCGTCAACTGTAAGTGTCCTTAAAAAGGATTCCCCACGTTCTTGTGTTCGAGAATAAATTTTTGACAATTCATACTCGCCAGTTTCAATTGCTGCTGCAATGAACATTTTGGTAATCCAATTTGTGCCAATAACGCCAAATTTAATCATTTTATACCCTCAAATTCTTTTTCTGTACCGTTAAACACGCTTGTTGGCATTTTGATTGCTTTCAATCCACTACCAATCGTATGGTCCTCACTGTATTGAATGAACTGGTTTACATGCGATTTATTAGTTGTATCTGTGTCGATCAACCAATATTTAGCTTCAGAAATAATCGATGATAACTTACTCTTCACACTCGGTGTTGTATAAATTACAGTTGATTTGTTATAGTGTGTGTTTAAAATTTGTATTAATTTGGCTAATCTATCAATGCTAGCTTGTGTGTCAATTTGATTATCTGTCACATAAAATGCAATAGGTAGCTGTCCAACACGATTACCAACATTATCAATAAAATATTGTGCTTGTGTTAGCGCATCAACACTTGCATCGTAAACTTGAATACTACCAACTTTTAATTGTGCAGACCGTGCACGATTATAACTTGATTGATAACTATCATCCACAAAAGATGTTCCTGTAGTGGCACGTAAATAAACGTAATCAACGCCATTTGATGCTAAATTACTATAATCCACGTAACCTGATGCTTGGTTAATTGCCACCCCCTGCACTGAAAAACCAGTCGGTATCGTGTTTGTCGTTAATACAATTGGCTTGGCAAATAGCCACACTGCCAGAGTTGCAATCAATCCACCAACGATCAAGACCCAAGTCATTGATGTTAGCGTTTTTTTTGTTCTAATTTGTTTTGTTTTTCCAGCGTTATTCGTCATAATATCCATTATACAAAATTTATCAGTAAACCGCTCATTAAATATACTAAATTAACATTCCGAAGCATGAGGGTATCATCTCCCTTTTTATAAATGTTTATGTTCTACCGTCGCTTTAATTGCATGTGCTATCACATCATCAAAATTGTGTGTGTCAAAATCGTCTAACCCCGCACGTGTTGAACCTCCCGGTGAGGTAACCGCATTTTGTAACTCTTTGGCCGTTTGTGTTGATAATGCTAATGTTTTAGCAGATCCAAGTACTGTTTGTGTGGCAATATCAGTTGCTAATTTAGCTTCCAATCCATTAGCAATGCCTGCTTGTGCTAATGCATCAATATATTTAAATACGTACGCTGGTCCCGAACCGGCAACGGCAGAAAATATAGCAAATTGCGATTCTGCTAGGGCAACGCTACTACCCAGGTAATCTGAAAAAATCTTAAATGTTGTGCTGTTAGTTGTTGTTAACTCAGTTTTAGAAAAAGCTGTCACACCTTGATTAATGGCCACGTTGACATTAGGCAATGTTCGAACTATTTGTGTGGTATGTGTCGCAGATATTAGTTGTTCAAGTGTTATTCCTGCCAAAACAGATACAACAAGTTTATCCTGGAAATCTAATTTAGCTGTAACATTTTCTAATTGGTTTGGTAAAAATGCCAGCACAATTAGAGAACTTTCATCAATAAGCTTTTGCGCAGATAAGGATATTACGCCCCATTTTTCAGTTAGTTTAGCAGCAGAACGTGGTGAACTTACTGCAATATTGTTTGCTGAAACACCTTTACCTAGTAAACCCTTAATCATTGCTTGGGCCATATTTCCTGTACCAATAAAACCATATTTAATCATTTCTATCCTCCCAATTTTATTCTGAATTCGTGGTTATTTTTATGATATTTTATAAAAAGCGATGAGTCTTAAATAACCCATCGCTTTTTATTTTGTGTCAACTTCTGATAATTTTGTATCAATCATATCTAGGACTTTGTAACGCGCCTCATCGTTCATGACAAAATCAAAGCGATCACCATCTATTTGCACTTTTGGTGATCGATCATATGATTCAAACCAAGCGTCATAGCGTTTATTTAATTCTTTGTAATATTCATATAAATCAGGATTTGCAGCAATTTGTTCAAATGAACGTCCGCGCTTTTCAATGCGTTCAAGCATAGTTTCAAAACTAACCCGCACATGAATCAGTAAATCCGGATTTTTAATATCATCAACACCAGTGATATCAGCCATCATATTGTCAACAAGGGACTTATAAATATCTACTTCAGTTTGCGTCGCACGATTCAGGTCTGCTGTTAATTGGAACAAGAGCGCATCTTCATAAATCGAACGATCTACAATATTATTCGTTCCAGTGGTTTGTGCCACTTTTATCTGTGCTAAACGCTTGTTCAAAAAATAAATTTGCAGTAAAAAGCCATATTTTTTGGGATTTTCATAGAATAACGGCAGAATTGGATTGTCATCAACGCTTTCGTAAAATGCCTTTGAATCTAAATGGTTCGCTAACATCTCCGTTAAACTTGTTTTGCCGGCACCAATAGTGCCTGATAATACAATCATGCCAATTCTCCTAATTTCAGTCAATTTAATACATACCTAGTATATCAAAAATTAACATGCTTTTCAGGGCTAATTTTGAGCTGCCTTTCTAAGCATATTTCTATAGGCTTCTAAAGTAAGATGATGTTGTACCATGTATCGTGCGTTGGCAATACCAACATAACGAAAATGCCATGATTCATAATCGATACCGGTTTGTGAAATTGATTTAGAATCATTTAAATATCGTAAAACAAAACCATAATCAGACGCATGTTTAATTAACCATCTTTGTGATTTAAACTCATCCATTTGTGCCATTAATGCAGGATATTTTGCTAAGGCATCGTTCCCCGCTAAATCAACTGCCAAACCTGTTTGATGTTCAGATGAGCCAGGTGTTTGAATAACACTTTGCGTCAACTTTGTTGCAGCTTTTTCATCCATTCCGTTTGCTTCATTTTGTCTCAGAGAATTTTGATAAACTTCAGATTGATCAGCAATCGACCGATATGCTGATACAAGAGTTGTATCGTATCCTGCTATTTTAGCACCGGCACGAAAATCGTTTAAAGGTTTTTCAATTCTCTGATCCATTTGTTTGCCATCAACTGTCACTTTATTAAACTGGATTTCAGATGTACGTGGATGCTGTTTATTGACCAAAATTAATTGCCAATCTGACACTTTCGTATGCTTTGGTAATGTGTATCGTAAGCTTTTGACAGGTGATTTTTGCATCTCCTGCTGTTTTTTAATCAATCCGTTACTATGATTAACGTAACAGATTACAGAAATTATCACAAAAATAATGATAACTAATCCCAATATTAAACCACCCAATTTTTTCGAATGTACTTTCATACAACAAATTCCCCCATTTATTAATCATTACGACTTGATACACAAAGTGAACAACGCTTATTTTGATTATAATACAAAAATACCAATACATCTCTGTATTGGCATTTATTTAGTGGACAGCCAGGGGCTCGAACCCTGGACCCACGGATTAAGAGTCCGTTGCTCTACCAACTGAGCTAGCTGTCCATTTGTCACTTTCACAACAAAAATTAGTATATCATAAATTTAGTGCTTACGCAACCAGTTTTGACATTTTGCCTATTCCCCATCTATTAATCACATCATTTCTTTTAATAATTTTGAGCAAAAAATGATCCTACAAGTTGTAGGACCACTTTTTGAATTTATTTATCATCATAACCAGTTGGATGATTTTGATGCCAATGCCAAGCTGTTTTAATAATATCTTGTACATTATCATACTTTGGTGCCCAACCTAAAACATCACGTGCCTTATCAGAATTAGCAATCAAAATATCTGGATCGCCAGCTCGACGTGGCCCAATTTTTGATGGTATATCAACTCCTGTTGCTTCACGTGCTGCCTCAACCATTTCTTTAACAGAAAAGCCAGTTGCAGAACCCAAATTGAATTGATTTGACTCGTGCCCATCAGCTAAATATTTCAAAGCACGTATATGCGCATCAGCTAAATCAAGCACATGTACATAATCTCGGACATTGAACCCGTCTGGCGTCTTGTAATCATCACCAAACATTTCAATATACTCACGCTGTCCTAAACCAGCCTGTAAAATAATTGGTACAAGATGTGTTTCAGGTGTGTGATCTTCACCAATTGAGCCATCTTCAGCAGCTCCGGCAACGTTAAAGTAGCGCAAAGCAACCCATTTTACGCCATCAGATTTGTCTGACCAAGCCATGATTTTTTCCATCATGAGCTTTGATTCACCATAAGGATTAATAGGATTTTGTGGATCAGTTTCTTTAATTGGAATATTTACTGGATTACCATATGTGGCAGCAGTCGATGAAAAGACAATTTGCTTCACATCATGATCTTTCATCACTTCAAGTAATGTGATCATACCACTTGTATTATTATCGAAGTATTTCAATGGATTTGCGACTGATTCAGGTACAATTGAAAAAGCTGCAAAATGCACAACTTGTTCAATATTTTCTTTATCAAAAACATCTGATAGCGCAGCTTTGTTACGAATATCAACTTGATAAAATTTAGCCGCTGGATTGACCGCATCACGGTGCCCCGTAAAAAGTGCATCTACAACAACAACATCACGTCCACTCTCAACAAGTGTTTTTACCATATGTGAGCCAATGTAACCCGCCCCACCTAATACTAATACTGACATAATAGACCTCTCTATTTTAGAATTATATCTTCAGTTTACACTAAAAGGACACATCACGCCACTGAAACTCAGCTTCTGCACTAACAACATCACCCAGCATAATACGATGTTTACTCGTATGTTCTGTTAAAATCACTTGCGATTGAATCGTATGTCCTAAGCGAACTTCATTCTCAAATTTCAAATTAATATCAGTTACTTCATGAGTCGCTAAGAATTCTGGTGTGATAACGTCTTGCATCCACTCAAAATATTTTGAGTTATTGACATGCTTATTGGCATCAATATCAAGATACCGTACATGATAATCATTTTCTTCAAACACGTCATCAATACCAAATTGCGCAGGTTTTGCAATACGTGGTATTTGTTTAACACGCTCTGCTTGATATTTATCAATAATGTCTTGCGGTAACCGTGCCATGCGTCTATTTTCAATATCAATCATTGCCCAAATTGAATCAACACGGATAATTTCGTTTCCGTTAGTGTCAAAAAAAACAAATGGCCGACTGACAAAAAAAGGATTATATTTTGCGGCATATGTCTTAAT
>ERZ794962.37-NODE-37-length-26562-cov-10.806353_pt1 | contig 26562 bp, 28 predicted proteins | sample MGYA00375739_ERZ794962 | MGnify/ENA primary metagenome ERZ794962 (study PRJEB30138, sample SAMN05968710) | food fermentation metagenome | isolation source: fermented_meat | host: spontaneous_fermented_meat_time_7_first_replicate;spontan... | place: Italy | collected...
GGCCTGTTCTGGGATTGTCCTCAACGACTGGCTAACTTGTTCTTGCAATTTACGGCACAAAAAAAGCCCCGCACAAATTCAATTTGTGCGGGGCTTTTTAGATTGTTGATTAGTTCCGTTCAACGTTTAAATCATTCATCTTAAGCATTGTATCAACGGCCTTTTCCATTGTTTCGATTGAAACAAATTCGTAGCGACCGTGCATGTTTTCAGCACCAGCAAAGATGTTAGGGGTTGGAATACCCATGAATGAAATCTTAGAACCATCTGTCCCACCACGAACAGGTTCGATTAATGGTTTGATATCAACGGCTTCCATTGCATCTTTAGCAAGATCAACAACGTCCATGTGATCTTTTAAGACTTCTGCCATGTTGTAGTATTGATCTTTGATTGTTGCAACAACGCGGCCTTCACCGTATTTAGCATTCATTTGATCAGCAACTTTAGCAGCAAATGCTTTGCGTTCTTCCAAACCATCACGTTCGAAATCACGAATGATGTAAGCCATGTGTGCTTCATCAACTGTGCCTTCAAGGCTTAATAAGTGATAGAAACCTTGACGACCGTCTGTTTTTTCAGGGACTTCATCGCTTGGTAAAGCATTTTGTAAATCAACAGCCACTTGAAGGGCATTGATCATGATGTCTTTAGCTTCACTAGGATGCACGTTTTTACCTTGAATATCGACTTTCATGGCAGCAGCGTTGAATGTTTCGTATTCAAGTTGACCGATTGGACCGCCATCCATTGTGTAAGCAAAGTCGGTTGCGAAATCTTTGGCATCAAAGTGATCAGCGCCAGTTCCGATTTCTTCATCGGGGCCAAAACCAATCTTGATGTCGCCATGTTTGATTTCAGGATGTTGGACTAAGAAGTCCATGGCTGTCATGATTTCAGCAACCCCAGACTTATCATCTGAACCTAATAATGTTGAGCCGTCAGTTGTGATTAAAGTTTGGCCTTTATAATTTTTCATATTTGGGAATTCTTTAGGATCTAATACGAATTTACCCGCATCATCTAATTTAATAATTGATTCGCCATCATAGTTTTCGACGATTTGTGGATTGACACCTTTGGCATTGAAGTCGGCAGTATCAACGTGTGATAAAAAGCCCATTGTTGGCACTTTTTTATCAATATTACTTGGTAATAGCGCTGTTACATAGCCATTACTTTCGTTGTATTTCACATCACTTAATCCGATTTCCTTCAAGTCGTCCATCAATTTGTGTAAAAATACCACTTGTGTTTGGGTTGATGGGCTCGTTGTTGCGTTTTCATCTGAACGTGTTTCAGTTGTGACATATTCTAGAAAACGAGGAATCAATTTTTCATATTTAGCCATGGTGTAGCCTCCTAGATATTATTTAATACTAATTCTATTCTAACCTACTTCGCATTAAAAATAAATGTAAACGGATCAGTTTTTTGCTGTGATTTAATGAATGTAACCGACCAACCACGCTGTTTGGCCCACTTTTCAAAAATTTCTGTCATCTTATCCTTCACAATACTTTCGACATGATGACCAGGATCAATTACTGACAAACCAGCTGCCAACATATCGTGACCAGTATGATAATACACATCACCGGTAATGTAGACATCCGCACCAGCTTGTAAAGCGGCTGGGAAGAATTTACCCCCATCGCCACCGACAACGGCGACTGTCTGAACTATTTTGTCCGGTTCATTTGAAATTAAGCGCAGACCTGTTAAATCAAATGTTTCGCAGACAAATTGCGCATAATCCCGGACCGTCATTGATTGAGCGACTTGACCAATGCGCCCAATACCAATCGGTTGTTGTTGATTAGCTAATGGAATCACATCATAAACGGGTTCTTCATAAGGATGCGCCGCAAGCATCGCCTGAACAACTTTGGTTTGCATGGCCACTGGCAGAACAACTTCGATTTTAACTTCGGTAACCGCTTCTAGATCACCTGATTGGCCGATATAAGGATTTGCTGCGTCCGTTGGTTGAAAACGCCCTATTCCGGTCGTACTAAAACTGCAGGCTTGATAATCGCCAATATGTCCCGCATCAGCTTGATTCAATGCCATCCGCATCTGTTCAGCATGTGACTCAGGGACAAAGACCACCAATTTTACTAATGATTGGTAGTCCGTGATGTTAAACGGTTGCACATCGTTTAGTTGTAAAGCTTCAGCTAGCCAATCATTCATGCCGCCGTTAGTCTTATCCAAATTCGTATGGGCGGCATATACCGTGATGTCATGCGTTAACAGATCCGCATACATCTTGTTTTGCGGATCACTTAGATCGAGATTCCGCGCTGGGCGAAACATTACTGGATGATGGGCAAAAATAAAATCAACATTCTGTTCAATCGCTTCTTGAACGGTTTCTGGGCGGACATCAAGGGTTACTAACACCCGTTCAATGCTTTTATCGCGTCGCCCGATTTGAAAACCGGTGGGGTCATTGCCTTCTTTTAATGTCAATGGTGCGTAGTCTTCAATCGCAGCAATTAAGTCACTCGCGACTAATTTTCCCATGTTTTCATCTCCTCGATTAATGCAATTTCATGTTCAACTGCTTTGACTTTATCAGTAGGTACGACTTGTGCGTTTTGTAATTGTTGCAATAAATGACGCCGTTTTTTCAACATTGTCCCCCACTTCAATTGGAAATCAGCAGGTTGTGTTTGGCGGAGAACAGGGCCAAACACTCGATCACTTTCGCTTAATGGTGCAACTGATGGTTGGGGTTCGCCGACAATCACTTCGTAGATATGCCCGTCTTCAGCGACAATCGCTTCATCAACGATTGCATAGTCATGTGCATTCAACCATTCACGGACAGTACTTTCCATGATATTGGGTTGTAACACGAGTCGTTCATGGCCGTTCAGATGATCCAATCCACGGGTTAAAATTTCCGTGATCAATAAACCACCCATGCCGGCAATCACGATGCAACTCACATGGTCTTCTTCAGGATTCAATACCTCGACGCCATCGCCTAAGCGGACTTGAATCTGTTGTTGTAAGTGCCATTGATTAACGTGAGTCTGTGTTGATTCAAACGGACCGGCAACTACTTCACCGGCAATGGCGCTTTTCAACCGGTTTTGTTCCGTAAGCCAAATTGGTAAATATGCATGATCTGAACCGATATCAGCAACAATGCTATCTTGTGGGACAAACTGCGCAACCGCAGCTAAACGCTTTGATAAATGAATTGGTGACAAAAATAAAACTCCATTCTAGAAACTTTGATTGTTATAGTTAGTATACCAAATTTTAGACGGCATACGCAGTCAAAGTGAACACTTGATTCTGGATAGCAGAAGTTGCTTTAGGCAAAATTTAGTTTTATACTGAAATTAAATCGAAAACGCTTTCTATACATTAAGGAGTGGTCTCATGAGTTGGTTGCAACTATTCTGTGTTTTCATGATTGGTTTAGGCATTTTTCAAATTTATAAGTCGTATCAGTATTATCAAGACTTAAAATTACACGCAGATCAAAATACTTCTGTCTTTGCGCCAGCAGCGCTCTGTTCGAGTGCTTTCATGGGGCTTGTCTTTATTGGGATTAGTCTTGCTAGTTTATTGAATTGGTTATAAACGTCAATTAGCCCCTTCTTTTTGAGCTTTATTAGTTTTCGAAAATCCTAGTTAACATAAGATAAATTATTTACAGTGAAGGGGGTGGTAACATGAACTGGTTACCAATTATTGGGATTTTAATGCTAATCATCGGTGTTTTCCAACTTTCAATGACCATTAAAACATTCAAGACTTTGAAGGTTGAAGCAAACCACAGTACTTCAGTCTTCATGCCCATGGCGTTATGGTCAGGTGCATTGATGGGGATTGTATTTTTAGCAGTGGGGATTGGTACTCTGCTTGTTTAGATACACGCAAAAAAGGCCGCAAGCTAGGTTAGCTTGCGGCCTTTTTATTGATTGCCTAAACGTGCTTTTTAGTTCAACAACTTCCGCTTAATCTAACATTGCCATTAATTCTAAAATCTGAATTAATGACAATATTGTATTAATGCTCAGTTGCTCCCGTAACTAAACGCACTTTATCGAAAACGTGCTCTAGCAGGCATATTTCTGCGGCTAGCTACGTCAGTCAAACAACCAACATCGTTGGTTATTCGCCTGACTATGCTAACCCTCAAAATATAGCCGCCTGCTTACGCACTCTTTTATTCTAAAAAGTCTTTTAATTGTTTTGAACGTGATGGGTGGCGGAGTTTCCGTAATGCTTTGGCTTCGATTTGACGAATCCGTTCTCGCGTAACGCCGAACACCTTACCCACTTCTTCTAATGTCCGTGTCCGACCATCATCAAGGCCGAAACGTAAACGTAAGACGTTTTCTTCACGGTCTGTTAAGGTATCTAGGACACTTTCTAATTGTTCTTTCAACAATTCATAAGAAGCATGTTCTTCAGGACTGGTTGCATCTTGATCTTCGATAAAATCGCCTAAGTGTGAATCGTCCTCTTCACCAATTGGGGTTTCAAGGGAAACAGGTTCTTGAGCGATCTTCAAGATTTCGCGCACCTTATCCGTATTCATATCCATTTCAGCACCAATTTCTTCAGGCGTTGGTTCGCGGCCCAAATCTTGAAGTAATTGTCGTTGAATCCGGATTAACTTGTTAATCGTTTCAACCATGTGGACAGGAATCCGAATGGTCCGGGCTTGATCGGCAATCGCACGCGTAATCGCTTGACGAATCCACCATGTGGCATATGTTGAGAATTTGAACCCTTTACGGTGATCGAATTTTTCAACGGCCTTCATTAAGCCCATGTTCCCTTCTTGAATTAAATCCAAGAATTGCATGCCACGGCCAACATACCGTTTAGCGATTGAAACCACCAAACGCAAGTTAGCTTCGGCAAGGCGTTGCTTGGCTTCTTGATCACCTTGTTCGATTCTCAAGGCTAAGTCAACTTCTTGTTGGGCGTTTAAAAGAGATACCCGCCCAATTTCTTTTAAGTACATCCGCACAGGATCGTTAATCTTAATCCCGGTTGGTGCAGTCATATCTTTTAATTCTTTAGCAGAAACCTTTTCCTTTTTAAGGGTAGCGGCACTTGGATTCCCATCTTCATCGACAATCCCAATCCCTTGGTCTTCCACTTTTTGCATTAATTCATTGATTTCATCAGCTTGTAGCGCAAATGGTTTCACGATTTTTGCAACGAGTTCATCATTGGTGATTTCTTTCTTTGGTTTGTATTCCTTAATTAAAGCCTTAACCGCAGTATCAAATTTCTTCGTGTCAGCTTTTTTATTATCAGCCATTCAGAAACCTCCTAATATCAATTTCCTAATTTCTTTTGCGAAACAAGTCTAATGACCTCCAGGGTTAAGCGCGTTTCTTCGCTCGCATTCCCCAATTTGGTCGCCTCTTTTAAGGCAATTTTCGCTTCTCTTAATTGTTCCTCAACGTTATTTTGCGCAATGACGAACAGACAGTCGTTTAACGCCTCTTGACTTGCCTCTTCTGGTAAGTCAAGCGCATCAATCTGAACGACTAAGGCTTGTAAGTCATCTGGGATATAACCCATGAAGTCGGCCAAGGTCGACTTACCTTCAGCTAAAAAGGCGCGCCATAACTCGTAAATCAGTTGGTACGGGGTATGCACAAAACTAAAATCGGCATTGTTCTCCAATTGCAGGCGCATATCGTCATTAGCCATCAACATATGCAACACTTCTTGCTCCGCGTGTTCAACCCGGGTTAGCCGTTGTGGCTGACGCGTCGCTGTTGCCCGCGGATCACCAATGATTGGCGGTGGTCCACCCACAAATGCGTCATCCGGTTCAGGTGGCATGTCATAATCATACTGACTAGATGCCGGTGCAAGTGGTTGCTGCGTTGCCCGTTTAACGCGCAATGTTTGTAACTGCCGCTTCAACGTATCAAGGGTAATGCCGCTATCGGCTTCAATTTGCTTGAGGTAAATCTCGATTTCAAGCGGCGAATCAATTGGCGCAACGACGGACAATGCCTGTTGCACGTAATCAAGTTGATCCTTCTCGTTATCCAGATTTAACCCTTGCTTCAAATACCGCAGTTCAAATGCAATCGGTGTTTCAGCACCATTTTGCAAGGTTGTCTTAAATTGTTCAGCACCATATTGGCGAACATATTCATCCGGATCAGCGCCACTGGGCAAAACCACCACACTCAATTCAAGCTTGGTATTTTGCTGCAACATGGTAATTGCGCGTTTCATCGCTTCGATTCCGGGACGATCACCATCATAACAGACAATTAATTCCCGAGCCTGTTGCCCTAAAATTCCCAACTGCTCAGTCGTTAAACTCGTCCCCATTGAAGCGACACCGTTTGAAACACCGGCTGAATACGCTGCAATCACATCCATAAACCCTTCAAACAGGTAAACTTTGCGTTCTTGGTGAATAGCAGTCTTTGCTAAATCATAGTTGAACAAAACCTTCCGCTTGTTAAAAATCACGGTTTCAGGACTGTTCAAATATTTGGGTTGATCTGGTTGTTTCACCAAAACCCGGCCAGAAAAAGCAATCACTTCACCTTGCGCATTCCGAATCGGAAACATCACTCGGCCGGAAAAACGATCATGCAGCTTGCCGGTCTGAGTTTCAATAAATAAGCCGGATTGACGTAGTGTCTGGTACGGAACTTCTTTATTCTGGAAGAATGAAAGCATTAAATCGGTTTGATCCGGTAAATAGCCAATACTAAACGTCTCAATTAATTGATCCGTCAAGCCCCGTTCGTGTAAGTAATCTAACGCTGGTTGGCCCGCTTCAGTACTCATTAAAATATGCGTAAAGAGTTCATTGGCCTGACGATAGAGTTGCTTAAACTGCGTCACTTCACTTGATTCTTGAACATTTTGAGTGGGTCGATAAGTCTCCGCTAAACTGAAGCCGACAAAGTCAGCGATTTTTGTAACAGCTTCTGGAAAACTAATCTGTTCCAGTTCCATCAAGAACTTGAAGACATTCCCACCCCGTCCGCAAGAGAAACAATGAAAAATCTGTTTCTCTTCACTAACGGAGAATGATGGGGTCTTCTCATCGTGAAACGGACAAATCCCAAATAGGTTATTGCCGCTCTTCTTGAGCTGGACATACTGACCAACAACATCCACTATGTTAGTTTGGCTCCGAACATCATCAATCACGTCATTCGGAATCTTTCCCGCCATTGGTCTCACCTCACTATTCAATTCAAATTGTACTAAGACTGTAAAAGCCGCACCTCACAATGAAATGCGACTTTTAAGGATTATCAGCACAAAAATACACTATATATCATAGCACCATTTAGGTACAGTTGCAAATAAATATAGCAAACTATCTCATTCGTTGTCAAGGTCCTTTTTCAAAAGTCCCATTAAGATGACAACGTGATTATATTGCAGGTCCTTTGCCGCATAGACTAACGTGACGTTGCCCAGCTCAAGGTGCTCGTGCACTACCTTTTCAAACGCCGGCCAAGCTGGATTAGCTGCAATTTCAGCAAGGTACTTTTCTTTAAAAACGGGAAACTTAGCTGGCTCATGACCAAACCACTTGCGTAAGTCAGTCGTTGGGGTAATTTCTTTCGCCCAGGTCTCAATAGCGGCACGTTCTTTTGAAATGCCGCGGGGCCAAATCCGATCGACTAGAATTCGGTACCCATCTGAGTCTGTCGCTGCTTCATAAACCCGTTTCATTTGTAACATGCTATTATCCCCTTTTGAATTGTTTATTTAACAATCAATTCGTTTAAATCACCTAAGGTAAGGGCGATTTGAGCGATAATCATCAACTGTGTTAAGCGATTTCGACGAACAGCTTCATCTTCAGCCATGACCATTGTGGCATCAAAGTAAGCTTCGATTAATGGTCGTAGTGTTTGTAAGATGCCGTAATTATCAGCTAATGGGTTCGTAGCAATTGTACCACGTAAGTCTTCGACCGCTGTGTAAAGTGTTTTTTCAGCTTCATTTTCGAATAATGCAGGATCAACCGTTAAATCAGTTGTTGCAAAGTCAACTTTTTCAGCGAGTCGTAACACACGTGTCACGGCTTCAACCGTTGCCTTGAAATCTGCATCATCTTGATGGTCTGAAAGCACTTTGGCAGCTTCGAACATCACGACTGGATCTTGACTTTGATTCTTCAAGACGGCATCTACGATATCACGCCGGACTTTAGGCCGCATGCCGTTAAAGCGTTGGCGAACACGATCCGTTAAGAAATCGCTGATCGCGTCAGCATTGGTTGACCAATCAAGGTTGAAATCAGCTTGTTGCTTAACAATGTCACTCATCGCAGCTTGATAATCGGCCATTGGGAAGTGCCAGTTTTGGTTTTCTAAGATGCGGATAATCCCATAAGCTTGACGACGCAATGCATAAGGATCGTTTGAACCACTTGGAATCATGCCCACTGCAAAGAAATCAGCCATACTATCGAACTTATCAGCGATTGCTAAAACCGCGCCGACCTTTGTTGCAGGGAGTGCACCTTCAGCACTAATTGGCATGTAGTGTTCGCGAATCGCTGTGGCAACGGCTGGTGTTTCACCTTGTAATAAGGCATATTTTTCACCCATGACCCCTTGCAATTCGGCAAATTCACCGACCATGCCAGTCACTAAGTCAAATTTATAAATATCACTTGCCCGTTGCAAATCAACTAATTCTGCTTCTGATAAACCAAATTTTTGGCCTAAGAATTGCGCGATTAAACCAACACGGGTCATCTTTTCAGCCAGACTACCAATCTTGTCGTGGAATGACACGTTTTGTAACTTCGCAACGTTTTGTTCAATCGTTACCTTTTGATCTTCATGGTAGAAGAAATCGGCATCTTCCAAACGCGCTGTGAGGACTTTTTCGTTCCCAGCAATGACATTTTCCATGAAGTCGGTGTTCCCGTTGCGAACACCGATGAAAACAGGTAATAAATCACCCGCTTGGCTGCGTGCGTAGAAGTAACGTTGGTTATCCTTCATTGAGGTAATCAACACTTCTTCTGGAATTTCAAGATACTTAGGATCGAATTGCCCATAAAAAGCAGTTGGCCATTCAACTAAGTTCGTCACTTCTTCTAACAAGTTTGCGTCTAAATCGACTTGCCAATCGTTTTCTTGGGCCATTGTTTCAATCTGAGTTTGAATTAAGTTTTGGCGTTTAGCTTCATCCGCAATTACGAATTGTGCTTCCAGCGTTGCTTCGTAATCAGTTGCTTTTGCCAATATCACGGCTTGACCTAAGAAACGGTGCCCTTGTGTTGTGCGACCAGTCGTAACGTTTAAAATACTGAAATCGATAATTTCATCGTCTAATAGAGCAACAATCCAGTGAATTGGACGGATATATTCGAAGTCGTAATCGGCCCAGTGCATCCGCGTTGGGAAGGTCATCGCCATAATCACGGCTTTTAGTTCTGGCAAAATTGTTTCAACAGGTTTGCCGATGATTGATTTTTCAACATAGACGTATTCAACGCCTTTTAGTGCTTTAAAAGTAATGTCGTCGGTCGTTAAACCTTGGCCGCGAACAAAACCTTGCGCTGCTTTACTCCAGTTACCTTCAGCATCAAGCGCAATTTTCTTAGCGGGGCCTTTCGCTTCTTCGTGAATGTCAGCTTGCTTGTCCGCTAGGTCTTCGATCAAGACGGCTAACCGGCGTGGTGTTGCGTAAGTTTTGATGGTCCCGAATGTTAAGTGTTGTTCTTCTAAAAAGTCGCGTACGCGCTTTTCTAGTTGTTGGATGCTAGGCATCACAACGTGGGCTGGCATTTCTTCCAAGCCAATTTCTAATAAGAATGGTTTAGTCATTGTTAACGACCTCCGTGTTTGATTCTTGAGCATGTTTTAAGAGCGGGAAGCCACGTTTCTCACGTTCAGCAACGAATGCTTGCGCGATTGAGTGCGCCATCCGGCGAATCCGTGACAAGTAACCGGCCCGTTCTGTAACGGAAACGGCACCATGGGCATCCAATAGGTTGAATGTGTGGCTACATTTCAAGACATAGTCATATGCTGGATGAACAAGGCCTAAGTCAATTAAACGTTTTGCTTCTGTTTCGTATTCATCGAAGAATTTCAAAAGCATGTCTTGGTTACTGTCTTCAAAAGCATATTTTGAATGTTCATATTCAGGTTCTTTAAAAATATCGCCATATAACACGCCATTGCCCCATTCAAGTTCGAACACGTTGTCGACATCTTGAATGTATGAAGCAAGCCGTTCAACGCCATATGTGATTTCACTTGTCACAGGATCGCATTGCAAACCACCAACTTGTTGGAAGTAGGTAAATTGAGTCACTTCCATCCCGTCTAACCAAACTTCCCAACCAACACCGGCACAACCCATTGATGGGTTCTCCCAGTTATCTTCGACGAAGCGAATGTCATGTTCCAAAGGATCGATGCCTAGAGCCCGTAAACTATCCAAGTAAAATTCTTGGATGTTTAATGGGGCTGGTTTCATGACCACTTGGAATTGGTGATGTTGGAATAAACGGTTGGGGTTTTCGCCATACCGACCATCTGCTGGGCGCCGTGAAGGTTCTACGTAAGCGGCGTTCCAAGGTTCTGGTCCAATTGCCCGTAAGAACGTGTATGGGCTCATTGTGCCGGCCCCTTTTTCTGTATCGTAAGATTGCATTAGCATACAGCCTTTTTCAGACCAAAAACGCTGTAAGGTTAAAATCATTTCTTGCACATTTAACTTTTTAACCATTTCAATTCCTCTTTTCCGTATTTTGCGCATAAAAAAAGCCTATGCGACTGTTAAGTCACATAGGGACGATTACTCGCGGTTCCACCCTACTTCAGCTCAAAGCGAGCTGCTGCTTCATTGGTATGACTCCGAAATGCCAATCCACTTAAAACTTGTTCTAGTTCTCACTCACCTAGAATCACTGTCTGACCGTTTTAAGGGACCCTTTTCTTCAACGTCTATTAAGTTGATTACTATTTTAGTCGTCTTTTGGCGTGCTGTCAATTTCTGACGACACTTTTTTTAATTGTGGTAATTGACTATCGAAACTGTACATCTTATCGATGAATTGCTTACTCTTGAGCGATAGGCCAACCGTGTCTTGATAAATCCGGTCGATCATCGTCTTAAGCTCCATCTGCGTTGTCTGTTTGACGTTGACCGATTGAATCTTGAATAAATCAATCACTGAAAAAAGACGCAGATAATAGATAGCCCGTTGACTACCGTGGAATCGATTAACATCCAAGTGCCAGTGGCGTTGACAAAGCAGCCCGCCATAACTCTCAGAATAATCAAACGGCAAATCAGAACGCCCACAAACCGCACAGACTTGCAGTTGTGGCTGCACCCCGAAGACTTGTAACATCTGAATCTCGATAATGTGCGTAATCATCGCCGCGTCAAAGCCTTCATCGATTAATGAGAGTGCCTGTTCAATCTTCGGATACCAACTGCCGAGCGGTTCGCTATCCGGAAAACCAACATCGACTAAGCCTAAGATATAGGTCGCATAGGCATTTAAAAACAAGTCATTGCTAATCGATTGAAACTGACTCGCCGACTTGACATTATTTAAAAAGGATAAGCCATCATCGCGAATGTCGCCACCGTACTCAGCTTGGGTAAATGGCAAAATAGCCGCACTCAAGCGAAACTTCGGTTTATTCGCACCGCGTAAGTAAAACATCTTTTTGCCAAAGCGATCGGTCAAAATCTTGACCAGCATATCTTTTTCTTTATAGTTCTTCCGATACATCACTAGACCATTAAAGTCTTCGAATCGATGTTCCGCCATTGCTTAAGCCTACAATCTCTTTTTATTGTAACCAAATTCACGGAGGTATTGGTTATTGTCACGCCAATTCTTTTGAATCTTAACCCAGAGCTTCAAGTTGACTTTTTCGCCAAGTAAAGCTTCAATTTCGCGACGTGACCGAATCCCGATTTCTTTGATAATGGAGCCCTTTTGACCGATGATAATCCGTTTTTGACCATCACGTTCAACAATGATATTCGCTTCAATCTGGAGCTTACCATTGACGCGGTCTTTCATCCGTTCCACAACCACGGCAACAGAATGGGGCACTTCTTCATGCGTTAATTCAAGAATTTTTTCCCGAATCAATTCACCAACAACGAAATATTCTGGGTGATCCGTTAATTGATCTTCTGGGTAGTATTGAGGGCCTTCTGGGAGTATTTGTTCCAATTCTTTTAACATTTCAGGGACATTGTTACCTTCTAATGCAGAGATTGGGTAAACCCCCTTGAAATCTAATTCATGCCGATATTGTTCAATCATTGGTAATAAATCGTCTGGATGAATCGCGTCAATTTTGTTAACAACCAAATAAACGGGTTTTTTGACGTTCTTCAATTGGTCCATGATGTATTGATCCCCAGGCCCTTTTTTATCAATCCCACTAATCATGAATAAAATGGCATCAACTTCGTTAAACGTCGATAGCGCTGCTTGATCCATGTATTCATCTAATTCATTATGTGGTTTATGAATCCCTGGTGTATCAACGAACACGATTTGCGCGTTGTCATCCGTGTAGATCCCTTGAATTTTATTGCGAGTCGTTTGTGCTTTTGATGACATGATGGCAATTTTTTCACCGATCATTCGATTCATAAAAGTTGATTTTCCAACATTTGGTCGGCCAACAATGGCCACAAAGCCTGAGCGATATGTTTCTGACATAATAGTCCCCTTTTTAGTTAAATATGGCGTGTCCAAAGACAATGGCGCCAATCAATAGCGCTAAAATTGTGCTGATTAAGACACTGGCTGCACTGATATCTTTAATCTGCTTAGCCACTGGATGGTACTGGTGATCGACTAATAAGTCCACGAGATGTTCCATAACTGTATTCCAAAATTCAGCCATAAAAACGATAAAAATCGCGAAAATAATCGCTAACCAATCTAAATAATGTAACTGACAATAAATACCGAAAGCAATCGCAACGAGTGCAAACCAGGCATCACGCCGTAAATTAGCCTCAGTTTTAAAGGCGGTCCATAATCCACCGAGTGCGTGGCGTAGTGACTGCCAAAAATGTTTATTCTTGCCCGTTTGTGGTTTTTTACCGTTGTAATCCAAATTCATCGAGGATCTTCTCCTGTAATGGAATCATTTGTGCTTCATCTTCACTATGAATGTGATCATAACCATTTAAGTGTAAGAAGCCGTGAACCATTGTGTACCCTAATTCACGTTCAAATGAATGTCCATAAGTTTCAGCTTGTTCAGCTGCTTTTTCTAATGAAACAAACAAATCACCGATATTCTTGGGAATGTCGAATAGTTCTTCAAAGTTGGCTGGTAATCCTTCTTCTTCAGGATCTTCTTCGATTGCAAAACTGATGACATCAGTCGCACGGTCAGTATCGCGGTATTCCTTGTTAATTTGGCGAATGCGTTCGTTCGTCACAAACGTGACAGACATTTCTGTGTCTTCAGGTAAATCTAATTGTTGCCCGGCATATTCTAAAATATCCGTGACCAGTTTTACGTTTGCTTCTGCAACTACTTTTGTTTCATCGATAATTTGGATATCCATTCAAGTGTTCCTACTTTCTCATCTTTTCAATCGCCGCATAGGCGTTAATAATCTTAGCAACAACTGGGTGCCGTACCACATCTTCTGAACTGAACTGTACGAAAGCAATCTTAGGAATATCGTGCAAAATATGTTCAGCTTGCACCAAGCCGCTCATTGTTTTCTTAGGTAAGTCAATCTGGCTAATATCGCCGTTGACAATCATCTTCGAGTTAAACCCAAGTCGCGTTAAGAACATCTTCATCTGAGCAGGCGTTGTATTCTGGGCTTCGTCCAAAATAACGAAAGCTTCTTCTAGTGTTCGGCCACGCATATACGCAAGCGGTGCAATCTCAATGACACCACGCTCTAACAAACGTTCAGTATGTTCTTTACCCAAAACGGCATACAATGCATCATAAATCGGTCGTAAATAAGGGTCCACCTTTTCCTTTAGATCACCTGGTAAAAAGCCTAAACTCTCACCAGCTTCAACCGCAGGACGCGTTAAAATGATCCGTTCGACTAATCCTTGTTTCAACGCCGCAACGGCCATGACAACGGCTAAGAATGTTTTCCCCGTTCCGGCGGGGCCAATCCCAAACGTGACATCGTTTTGACGAATCGCATTCACGTATTGACGTTGACCGAATGTCTTCACGCGAATATGCTGCCCTTTACGATCCTTGATTAATGGCTCCGTGTAAAGTTCTTGGAAACCAGCAATCGTGCCTTTTTGGGCCATCTTCGTCGCACTCACCACATCACTACTATTGAGCTTAATGCCATGTTGTAACAGCGCCACTAAGTTTTCTAAAACAGAAGCGGCTTGGTCAACTGCTGGTTGTTCGCCGCGAATGGTAATATGCTCGTCAAACGCAATCAGTTCGACAGATAAGCTTTCCTCGATGATTTTTAAAAAAGTATCGTGTGTGCCCATTAAAGCGGCCGCTAAATTTGGCGTTGCCAATTGAAATAAACGCTCATCTGTTTCAGCCAACAAAGATAACTCCTTCCAGAGTGTGACTGCAACTGATTCTGAGTATTATCTAGCCCAGCAAATAAACGACTTTAGTCGATTATTAACTACACGTCGTAAAGTGAAGAATCAAGTTGCAACCGCACGTTTCAACTTCATTTGTTTTAGAATGAAAACTACCATCATTCTATCACAAACAACAACCGTTTTAAAAGTAGCCAGCCGCGCTAATTCACGAATTTATGGTCAATTATCAAAATCTGAATTAACGACCATAAAAAAAAGCGGGACTCCCCAGAGGAAGTCCCGCCTAAAATTAACTTAATTTTGATTTAACGACTTGATTGACCATAGCGCCATCAGCTCGTCCTTTGACCTTAGGCATGACATATTGCATCACCTTGCCAAAGTCAGCCTTACTTGTCGCACCAGTAGCCTGCATTGCTTCGTCAACAATGGTGACCACTGCTGCTTCATCTAGCTGCTCTGGTAAATAAGCTTGTACGATTTCAATTTCTGCTTTTGTTTGTTCAGCGAGATCTGCACGATCGCCCTTTTCAAACTCAGCTAATGAATCCTTACGTTGCTTAAGTTGTGATGATAGTACACTTAATTCTTCGTCAGAAGATAAGTCTTGCCCCGCACTAATTTTGGCGTTAGTTAAAGCGGTCTTTAAACTCCGAATAACAGCTAATCGCAACTTATCTTTGGCCTTCATCGCCGTTTTCAAATCAGAACTTAGTTGTTCAAGTAAACTCATTCAATCATTTCCTTTATCTAAGAAATTAGAACTTCTTACGTTTTCTTGCAGCTTCTGATTTCAACTTACGTTTTACACTTGGTTTCTCGTAAAATTCACGTTTACGATATTCTTGTATTGTACCAGCTTTTGATACGGAACGCTTGAAGCGACGAAGAGCATCATCTAGAGATTCGTTACTGCGAACGACTGTCTTGCCCATATGATATCCCTCCCCTCGCGTGCTAAGTATAACCGTTTACGTTCGTTAAAAATTTAACTTCACGTGAACCGTTCTTTGCTATTATAGCGAATGTTGAAAATACGGTCAATAACCCACAGGGAATTAATTGAATATTTTTTCAAATCTAGCGATTTTTTCGATAATTATGGTATGATAGCGCTATAAAAGTGAATAAAGGAGCATGCCTTATGCCAGAATCTAAACCATTAACCGTTTTTGTGCTTTCGGACTCAGTCGGCCAAACCGCCCTCCAATTAGCACAAGCAGCGCTCGCCCAATTTCCGGACGTTAAACCTGATCTCGTCCGCTTCCCCTTCGTTCACACGCAAGAGAAACTCATGGACGTCTTAAGCAAAGCGGTTCCTGAAGAAACAATTGTGGTCCATACATTAGCCACTAACGGTCTTTCTGAAATCGCCGAAACCTATTGCCAAGCGAAAAAAATTGCCAGTTTCGACATGATGTCACCAATGACACAAATGATTACTGCTAAAACCAACAGCACGCCAACTGGTGAAGCTGGGGCACTACATCATTTGAACGATCGTTATTTTGACCGCATTTCAGCGATGGAATTTGCTGTTATGTACGATGATGGTAAAGACCCCCACGGTTTCTTAGAAGCAGATATCGTGTTGCTCGGTGTTTCTAGAACGTCTAAGACGCCGCTGTCGCTCTTTTTAGCCAATCGGAATATCAAGGTTGCCAACTTACCAATCGTGCCACAAGCGCACATTCCAGACGAAATCTGGCGGGTTGATCCTAAGAAAATTATCGGCCTGATGAATACACCAGAAGTCCTCAATAACATTCGCCGGGAACGGATGATTGCTTATGGGTTAAATCCTGATACCACTTATTCAGACATGGACGAAATTAAAGCTGAATTGGCTTTCGCCCAAGACCTGTATGATAAGATTGGTTGCCAAGTGATTAATGTTGCCAACCGTTCGATCGAAGAAACTGCCACAATTATTCTTGAACGCATGGGCCTCGATTTTGCGGGCAGTGCGAACGATCACGTCAATTAAAAAAAGCGTTCAAATCTGAAATCGATTTGAACGCTTTTTTAATTTGTTAATGTTTAATCGTTAAAAAACTCGCAACCGAACTACGCTGCGAATGAAACGCATTAATCATCCCTTCACTACGGTACCCCATGGCAATCCCACCAATCAACAGTTCATTTTCCGGAATACCTATTGCTTTGCGGACCGCATCTGGATACTTGGCCGTTTCATAGGCAGGAATTGTATCAACTTGTTCGTTAGCCGCGGCTAACAGAATCGACTGACTAAAAGCCCCCATGTCATAAATCATCCATGGCGAAACTTTGCGCTCAACCGTCAAGTAAATCACGGCGGGCGCGTTGAACAGATGGCGTTGTAAATCGCTAAAATTCGCTAACCCGTCTTCGCCAAGATAGGCACTGATTTCATCATTCCACACGCGACTGTTCTCAGCCATTAACGGTCCCCAGTCTGTCCGGTGAATCACGTTTAAATCAGAGTAGCCTTTCATCCGGTTTCCCGTTCGTTCTAAATGATCGGCTAACGTTTCACCCGTCGCTACATAGACTTTCCAAGGTTGTGAATTCGTCCACGACGGTGTTCGTTGGGCGGACACCATTATTTTTTCGATTAATTCATCCGAGATCGGTTTGTTTGGGTCAAATGACCGAATTGCCTTGCGGTGATTAACCACATCGTTAAACTCCATGTGCTTTCCTCCTCCAACTAACACTTATTTAGCGCGTTAATTACATTTTAATAACGCTCATAATACCAGTGTGTTGGCGTTTCACCTAATCATTTGATTGGACTAGAAAGTCCCACCACCGGAACCGCCACCGAAACCGCCTGATGAGCCGCCTGAAAAGCCGCCAGAACCACCACTAACACTTGTTGGATTAGCAGCACTGACCGCACTGCCAACACTACTATTGAGAGCTGTTGTAAAGGATTGACCGATGTTCAACCCCCCAGTATACCCGTAGTAATAATAATAACCCAGAGGCATTGTTTGAAGTTGTTCCGGCGTCAATCGAATCTTCAAAGCTTTAACGACCTTATCAGCAATCCCGAAGGCCGTTGCATAACTCAAATATCGATCCCACAATAGTACATCTGGGACATTCGCCATATCGAGTGTCGAAATATCCTTTAGCATTTGTTTAAAGCCTTGCCATTCGCCCCGTTTTTCGTAACCCAATTGCGTCCATAGTTGCAAATTAAATCTACGCCAGACGGTTAAAATGAAGACAAGCCCCATCGGAATGAGCGTCCACCAAGCAACTAAGCCAATCAAAGCACCAAAAATCAAAATTAAAAATAGGGCGCCAAGGCCGATTAACCAATAATTCAAACTGGTCATTAACTCAGCGATGTGTTCTCGTAACCACCCGCTACGACTTGCTTCAGTCGCCACTGCTGTTTGCCACCCATGGTAATGTTGATTGAACAGTTTTGCACTATGCCGTTTTGGATATTTCTCAATCTCAAATAGACTGACATGCTGCCCATCACCAATCACATCAAATAGCCAGCTAACTAACTTCTTTTCTGAATGTGATAACTGATTGCGATTGACGAGCGTTAATGAAAATTGCGGCGTTTTTTTATGGAATAGTTCCTTCTTTGGTTCCTGAACATCAATTGTTAGATTCTTTCGAGCAACTAAGTCTAGAATCGTTGCGGATAAGCTCTCCGCCCCTGCTGTCTCCGTAATTGGTAATGCCAACAACTGACGCACAACCGCAGGCCCATTTTCATCTGGTAAATCATAGACGTGTTCTGGTGCCTGTCCAGTATAAGTCATCACAGGAAGCGTTTTTCGAATTTTACGTAAAATTAACAAGAACATGCCGGGCGCTAAGACCACTGCTCCTATAGATAAAAGCCAATAACGGCGTTTTTGTGCTTTGCGTTCTTGATTAGCTTGTTGCGCCAAACGCGCTTCTTGTTTGATAATGGCTGCCCGACGTGATTGATCAATCTGATTCGGATTCGCCGCAGTCACCGCCGTTGGAAAAATAATATGGCTTTCGACAAATTGGTTTGCTGGATTATTAGCGAGTTTAATTGTTACCCGGCCTTTATCGGGTTCAACGACTTGTTGCCCATCTAAATTGCCGTGCGTCCATGATTTGAGGTCTGCTTTTTTGAATGTGGTAGGTAATTGTATTACCACTTGAACGTTTTGTAAGTCACTATCCCACGCATCGCCAATCACTTTCCAATTCAATTCCGCCGTATCACGATAATTAATAATCAGATTTTGTAACTGATATTTCAAAGTAACCGCTAATTGATTGCCATCTTGTGCAGTTTGGTATAGTTTGAACCGATAATTTTGTTGTGCATCAGTTAAGCTATAGGTGCCTTCAGTACCTGATTCACTTTGACTAAACGGATGACCATTAACTGCGACTTGCGGGTTAACCAACTTCTTTGGTTGACCAACGTTTGTTTGGAGATTCTGGTTGATATAGACCCCATGGATATCATCTTGGATATCAAACACCGTTTTTTGTTCGACCTGAGCACTCCCATCAGGTTGTACATCAACGTTTACCTGATAACGACTGATGTCATAGGTATCGGCAGCCTGGACTGGCTGGCTAAAAATAAAGGTCCAAAACGCCGCTATTAAGATAAAAATACCAAACTTAGTTCGTTTTAAATTCATAGTTTGCCTTCGTTCTGCTCAACCTTCGTTAATAAATCAGGGTCGAATTGCCCCGCTTTGAGCATCGCAATTTCATACGCATATGGTGCAAAGTTATGCTTCTTATCTTCGCCAACATATGGGGTTTCTAGAATTTTAGGCACATTAACGAGTTGTTCATGCTGTAAGACATGGTTTAGCGCATCAAATCCGATTTCACCAAAACCAATATTGGCATGACGATCTTTGTGTGCGCCTTGTGGGTTCTTAGAATCGTTTAAATGAACAACTTTTAAGCGGTCCAAACCGATAATGTGATCGAATTCATTCAAAACGCCGTCAAAATCTTCACGCACATTATATCCGGCATCATTTGTATGACAAGTATCAAACGTCACTGATAACTTTTCATTGTAAGTCACGCCATCGATCATCTGTGCAAGTTCTTCAAATGACCGCCCGACTTCGGTTCCTTTACCTGCCATGGTTTCTAAGGCAATTTGGGCGGTTTGATCAGATCGTAAAATTTCGTTTAATCCTTTGATAATTTGTTGAATACCAGCATCTGCACCCGCCCCAACGTGTGCACCTGGATGCAAGACGATTTGAGTGGCCCCTAATGCTTCAGCGCGTAACACTTCTTCTTGTAAAAAAGAGACCGCAAACTTGAAGTTCTCAGGCTTCACTGTATTCCCTAAATTAACGATGTATGGTGCATGAACAACAATTGGACCTAAGTTGTGAGCTTCAATATAGGGTTTTGCTGCTTCAATATTTAATTCTTCGATTGGTTTGCGGCGCGTATTTTGTGGCGCGCCGGTATATATCATGAAGGCATTTGCACCAAAATCAACTGCACTCTCTGCTGATCCTAGTAACATCTGCTTGCCTTTCATACTAACGTGACTCCCTAATAACATTCCACTACCTCCATGCATTTTGATTAACTAGATTGTCACAGAAAGCGCAACAAAAAGCAAGACGAAACCTAACCCATAAAAAAAGTCCGCCATTCAACTGAATGGCGGGTTATCTTATTTAATCTTAGGTTCATAGAAATGCCCGAGAATTTTGACAGCTTCCGTCATGCTGACGAACGCGTGATCATCCGCTTGTTTCATGACCATTTCTAAATCATGCATTTCAAAGCGAGAAATAACGGTAAATAACATCGTCTTTTCTTCACGGTTATATGCCCCCTCTACGTCGTGGACAATCGTAATCCCACGCCGCATTTCGTCTTGAATCATTTGAATCACAACTTTGGGCTTATCGGTAATAATCATCACCTGCAGTTTTTGTTGGCGCGTATAAACCATATCGATGACTTTGCCGTTGACAAAAATACTCAAGATACTATAGAGCGCATGTTCCCAACCAAAGAGGAACCCAGCGGCAAAAACGAGCGCCACATTAAACATGATATTGATTGAACCGACTGAACGGCCGGTTTTTTTGCGCAGTACAATCCCAATGATATCTAAGCCACCAGTGGAAATATCGTTTTTCAAGGCCATCCCGGTCCCAAAACCGTTAATTACCGCCCCAAAAATCGCACAGATAATCGGATTAGTGGTTAGCTGTGTAAAGGGCATAATCTGTACCATAACACTTGAAAAAACAACTGCAATAAACGTATAAATGGTGAAATGGTGGCCAATTTTGAACCACGCAAGAATAAATAATGGCACATTTAACACGAATAACATCAATGACGTTGATAATGGAAATGGTAGAAACGGCATAAATTTCGACGTCACTGTATGAATGAATTGCGCGAACCCGGTAATCCCAGAGGCGTAAATGCCACCTTCTTCCCAGAAAAAGTTCAATGCAATCGACACACAAATTCCGTATAAAATGGCTGCCGAAATCTTCGCCATATTTTGATGTTTCCGAGCTAAATCGTCCACTTGAATATCACACCTATTCACTTTTGATGTCTTTCATTCTAGCATACCATTTGTGAATACTAAAGGATTTCTTGGAATTAATGCGCCCAATTTTCACGAATGAAAGCACGGCGTGTCCCCTCGACCAATTCTGCTCTAAATGGTTCTTTTTTATAGAAATCTTGGTGATATTCTTCGGCTGGATAGAACGGTTTGGCAGCCTCAATTTGCGTGACAATCGGTTCGTTGAAGCGACCACTATCGATTAATGCTTGTTTGGAAGCTTCCGCGATTGCACGTTGCTCAGGCGAGTTAACGAAAATCACCGGCCGGTAACTATCGCCACGATCTTGGAACTGCCCCATGGCATCGGTTGGATCTGTTTGGCGCCAATAAATTTCAACTAATTCCGCATAAGAAATAATCGCGGGATCAAATGTAATTTCAACTGCTTCAGTGTGCCCCGTCGTATGCGAGCAAACTTCCTCATAAGTTGGATTAGGAACATGCCCACCGGTATAACCAGAAACAACCTTGATAATCCCCGGTTGCTGATCAAACGGATGAACCATGCACCAAAAACACCCACCGGCAAAAATTGCTGTATCAGTTGCCATTATTGTGCCCCCTCTTCAAATAAGCTTAGATATTGACCGTAACCTTCATTTTCGAGTTGTTCGACTGGAATAAATTTTAAAGCTGCTGAGTTGATGCAATAGCGTAATCCACCAGCTTCTTGCGGTCCATCATTAAAAACGTGCCCTAAATGCGAATTAGCTTCTTCACTACGGACTTCAACGCGTTCCATCCCATAAGATTGGTCCCGGCGTTCCGTCAAAGGCGCAATTGGCTTTGTAAATGAGGGCCAACCACAGCCTGCATCATATTTATCTAACGAACTAAATAATGGTTCATGACTGACAACATCCACGTAGATGCCTTGTTCATCAAAATCATCATACTCGCCGGTAAATGGGGCCTCCGTCGCATTTTGTTGGGTTACCGCATATTGTTCCGTCGTTAACCGTTGTTCTAAATCATCTGTCATATCCATCACTCCTTCGTGTTTATTATTATAAGCAGATACAAACAGATAGCGACAAATATGCTCAGAGTGTTCTGACAGTCTGGGATTTCCTGAGGATTAAAGTGAATTGACTGCCATCAAATAAAAAAGATGCCTCAAATTTACTTTTGAGGCATCTTATATGCGTTAATTTTGATTTAACTGTTGTTGCACTGCTTTAAAGTCAGCATAGACTTCAGCAAGTGGTACCGTAATTTCAACACCACTAATCATGTCTTTAACATGTGCTGTTTGATCAGCTAATTCTGATTCACCGATTGTAATCACCATTTGGGCGTTTAACTTATTAGCTGTTTTAAATTGCGCTTTTGGTTTACGATCAAGATAGTCTCGATCAGCGGTTAAACCTGTATCACGAATCTTTTCAACGATTTGGAGAGTTGTCGCACTTGTTTCAGCGCCAATTCCAACGACATACACATCGAGTTTAGATTCTGGAACCAACGCTTCGTTTTGCGCATTCATCAATAATAATAATCGTTCAACGCCTAAGCCAAAACCAACCCCTGGCATGTCCGGGCCACCAAGTTGTTCAACTAACCCATTATAACGGCCACCGGCTAAGACGGTTGTGTAGCCGCGACCAAGCACCTTATTATTTGTCATAATTTCAAAAATTGTGTGATTGTAATAATCGAGTCCGCGCACCATTTCAGTATCCACTTCATATGGAATGTGCAATGTTTCAAGTAAGTGCTTAACCGTTTCAAAGTGCGCCGTTGCTTCTGGTGTTAAGTAATCCAAAATAACAGGTGCATCCTTCACAATTTCTTGGTCCTTAGCATCTTTACTATCTAAGACGCGCAATGGGTTCTTGTGTAGACGAACTTTAGAATCGTCACTTAATTCATCAAAATGTGGTTCAAGATAGCTGACAAGGGCTTCATGATAAGCCGCGCGACTTTCCGCATCCCCTAAGGTATTGATGGCCAGTTTTAAATCCGTAATATGGCATTCACGTAATAAACGCATCGCCATGCTAATGACTTCAATATCGACCGCTGGACTCTCAGAACCAAATGCTTCGACCCCAATTTGATGGAACTGGCGTTGCCGGCCTGATTGTGGCCGTTCATAACGGAACATTGGTCCCATGTAATACACCTTATAAGGTTTTTGATGTTCTGGCCCATAAAGTTTATTTTCTACGAACGCCCGTACAACTCCAGCTGTGCCCTCTGGACGCAGCGCGATATGCCGATCCCCTTTATCCATGAAATCATACATTTCTTTGCTGACAATATCAGATGTATCGCCTGAACTCCGTGAAAAGACATCATAGCTTTCAAATAATGGTGTTCTAATTTCGTTGAATTGATAGCGGGCAAAAACGTCGCGTGCCGTTTTCTCCACTAATTGCCACTGGTTTGAATCTCCAGGTAAAATATCCGCAGTTCCTTTTGGCTTTTGATAGCCCATGATCATTCCTCCAAATGGATACCAAATAAAAAAACACCCCTGTCGTTGAACAAGGGTGCTTAAATGCACGGTACCACCTTAATTTTAGCTTAATTATATAACGTTGTTGCCAACGGTGTGCGACCACACAGACCTCAAAAGCAGTCTCGGCGTGCCATTGATTTCTTGCAGCTGTGAAATCATCTCTGTCGTAGGGGGCTTAGCCTTTACTTTATCACTGGTCATCACTTATTCTTATTGTTATAAGATTAACGTTATTTCAAAAAAAAGTCAATCAATCTTGAATTTTTTGTAACTTTTTCGCTGAAACTCTTTAGAAAGTTGAGTTTTTTGCTATAATTAACCTTATAAATTAATAAAACATAACAAAGGTGTTGAAAAAAATGCAGAAACCTTTGAGCTGGTTTAAACACTATCCGGCCGTTATTATATTAGCATTACTCGTTTTTGTCGGTCTCTTTGTGACCCACGCGCTGGCTGCTTACCAACAAATTACGATTAAAGCGAACGTCGTAAACGTTCGCCAAGGCCCTGGATTATCTTATGATGTCATGAGTCAAGCCAATAAAGGCGAAACAATGAATGTTATCTCACAAAAGAATAATTGGTACCAAGTGCGCTTAAGTGGTGATAAGATTGGCTGGGTTGCTAGCTGGTTAGTCGATAACACCGAAGTCAGTGCCACTTCAAACCGAGTCGCTAAGGTCACCAACAGTTTTGCCAATGTCCGCCAAAGCAGTAGTGCCGATAGTCAACTACTCGGTAAGTTAAATCAAGGTGACGAAATTACAGTCTTATACCAACAAAACGGTTGGAGCCAGATTAAATACAACTCAGCAGTTGGTTGGGTACAAAGTGATTTAATCGAAGTTTCCGACCAAGCTCCGGCGACTGTTCAAAAAACGACAACCGCTGAATCTGAGTCTACGGATACTGATACAAGTAGCTCCGCGATTAAATCAGTGACCACCCAACTGGATAATACCAAGCTACGCACTGGTCCTGATGTTTCGTATCAATATACCCAAAGCTACCCGGCCAATACCAAGCTAACTTATATCAATAAGAGTGGTACTTGGTATCAAGTTAAAGATGCCGATGGTAATACCGGTTACGTCGCAAGTTGGGTTGTCACTCCTTCTGAGAAGAATGAAGTTGTTAAGACTAGCGCTACTTCCCTTTCTGAAGCCACCATTGTTTTAGATGCTGGTCATGGTGGCACCGACGTCGGTGCACTTTCAACTAAGTCTAAGTATGAAAAAGACTACACATTAGCGACCGTCGATGCGATTGCTAAAAAATTAAAAGCGGCTGGTGCTAACGTCGTGCTAACGCGTTCAAATGATAGTTTTGTCGATCTCGAACCGCGACCTGCTCTTGCCAATAAATTAAAGGCTGATGCCTTTATCAGCGTTCATTTTGATTCAAGCAATGAAGCCAATGAAGCATCCGGGACAACAACCTACTACTATTCAAGCAGTAAGGATATGAGCCTCGCGAAGGCCATCAACAATCAGACTAAGACATTACCGCTTAACAATCGCGGCATTGAATACGGCAATTATCAAGTCCTTCGCGATAATCAACGGCCTGCTGTTCTCTTAGAACTCGGCTACATCAATTCTGATAAAGACTTTAGTTATATTAGCAGTGCTAATTACCAAGCTAAAGTCGCTGATGCCGTTTATACCGGCTTAACCGACTATTTCAAATAACTAAAAAAGAACCGTTGAAGTGAACCCCCGATATTGGACCAAAATCCAATATCGGGGGTTTTTATATTGACTAAATATTCTAAAACATTAAAAACCCGAATTGTCAAATCAAGTGCAACACTTTCGACCTATTCTTAGTTATTGGTCTAGTTAATCGAAGTCTGGCAGAACTGCCATTGCCGATTGATAGTTGAGAACCTTTCGTGGTCTTTGGTTCAGAGCGTTTTGGATTGCTTGAATCCCTGTTAAGGTCAAGGCTCTCATTGAATGTCCCTTAGGAATGAACTCGCGGATCAGTTGGTTCTGGTTCTCATTAGTACCACGTTCCCATGGTGAATATGGATGGGCAAAGTAGACTGTCGTGCCGGCTACCTTTGATAAATCGGCAAACTCTGAACCGTTGTCAAAAGTAACTGTCTTAAAGTATTCTGGACCATAGTCATCGATAACATCTTGCAGGGCTTGTTGACAAGTGTCGGCGTGATAGTCCGTAATCTTAACGATGATTTCATAACGACTAACACGTTCAGTCAAGGTCATAATAGCGGGTTCACTGGCAACTCGTTTGCCTTTAACTAGATCACCTTCCCAATGGCCGATTTCAGTTCGGTTATTGGCTCCAAATGGTCGTTCTTCAATAGACTTGCCTAAGGTACGTTTATTCATACGCTGATGAGCTTTACGAACAGATCTCACCCGTCGACGTAGCTTCATGGGTAGTTCACTATTAGTTAGTTCTAAAAGGCCATTATCAATGTATCTGTAGACAGTTGGTGTTGACGGACAAGCTAGTTCTTGATGGTTCAGTTTGAACCAATGCACAAAGCTATCAATACTGTGGACTCTAGGCTTGCGACGAAGTTCAATGACCAGTTGTTGGAAGAACACAGGTGCCTTGACCAGCCAGCTAATGGCATGAGAATTAGCTTGATGATTTGCATGAATAGTTTGAGCAGTCTCTGCAAAGTAAGCTTCAAAGGGCTTGTGATTAGGGCCAATTTGACGAATTGTACCGTGCTTTAATTCCCGACTGATGGTACTTGGACTCCGATGAAGTTCACGCGCAATCTGACGGCAAGACCAACCGTCAGATTTACGAGCCATGATCAAGCCACGTTCATAAGGTTGAAGTTGTTGGTAATTACTAATCATGGTATTCTGGTTAAGGGTCATGAAGACATCTCTTTTCTTATTTGTTGTGGTAACTATAAGAATAGGTCTTCATGGCCTTTTTGGTCTAGTCATTTAGGTGTTGCACTTCAATTTTAAATCCGGC
>ERZ794962.41-NODE-41-length-24738-cov-25.555646_pt1 | contig 24738 bp, 25 predicted proteins | sample MGYA00375739_ERZ794962 | MGnify/ENA primary metagenome ERZ794962 (study PRJEB30138, sample SAMN05968710) | food fermentation metagenome | isolation source: fermented_meat | host: spontaneous_fermented_meat_time_7_first_replicate;spontan... | place: Italy | collected...
AGTCGTCAGATGAATTATTGTATTTCATCTGACAACCATAAAGGGATTATCGCACCGGTGGGCTTTTTTCTATGCTTTAATTTCGCTGACTTGTAAAGAAGCATTCAATAACTGTTCAGCAACGAGCGCCAATTGCTGGGCGTCAAACGCTGGTTTAAACAATGCAGTGTGCAAAACACCGATTAGACCCCAACAACAATAATTCAAAATATAATCAGCGTTTTCCGGCTGCTGAAATGGAATCACCCGCTTGCCGTGAGTCACGGTCAACGCAACTAATTTATTCATTAACTGTGAATCGGGATTGCGACACAATACCCGTAACATAGACTCGTTGTCTTGCACATATGACAAGACCCATCTAAAGAAAGTTTGGCCAACAATCTGTGGTTCAGAAGGCAACTCAAAACGTTCTAGCAACTGGCTGAACTCATTTAAGGTAAAATCTTCTGTCTGGCTTAAAAGATCGTAGATATCCGTATAATGCAAATAAAACGTCCGCCGATTAATATCAGCCCGGTCGGCAATCATCTGAATTGTAATCTCATTAATTGGGTGTTTTAGCAGGAGCTCAATAAAACTTGTGCGAATTAACTTATGTGTCCGTTTAACCCGTCTGTCTTGCAGATTAACCATCTTTCAGCCTCCATTTACATCACAATTGACTAACTTGTGTGCATTATAACACAGAAACACTTAGATTGATTATTGTTGAATCAACTAACCATCGTTATAGTAGCCTTAATAACAAGTCAGCGGAGGTCGGCATATGTTTCTAACAATCCAAGAATTACGCCATAATAAGTTAAAATTTGGCGCACTGAGTTTTATCATCTTTTTAATCGTTTTCCTAGTACTCTTCATCACCGGACTAGCTGCCGGTTTAGCAAACGATAGTGGCGCGGCTATTAAAAATACGCCGGCGACGCATTTTGTTTTACAAGCCGGTTCGGAAAGTCGGTTGAGTCGCTCGGCACTCACCCAATCTGATTGGCAAGCTCTCAAACACCAATCACTGACACCCATCAACGTCACCCAAGCCACCATCGAGCGGCCTAAAAAACAAACAAAAACTGACATTGCCTACATTGCAGTTGACGCTACGAGCTTCATGACACCCAAAGTCACCCAAGGTCAAAAGCTGTCCAACCAAGCCACCCAAAAAGTGGTGGTCAGCAGCAAGTTACAAGCCAATGGTTACCAATTAGGCGACACCTTTAAAGACAGTACCACTGGTCAGCAATTTAAAATCGGCGGCTTTAGCAAGCAGATGGCTTATGCCCATACGCCTGTTATTTATTTAAACCACCACCAGTGGCAAACCATTTTTCCAACGCAAAAGACGACCTATAACGCGTTTGCTAGCAAACGGCCCTTGTCGGTTAACAAGCACTACCAAGTGATCAGCAAACAAACCTTGATTGATAACATCCCTGGCTACTCTGCAGAACAAAGTTCATTGTACTTGATGATCGGCTTTTTATACGTCATCTCACTGTTTGTCCTCGCAATTTTCTTTTATATCATTACCCTACAGAAATTACGGGACTTTGGGGCCTTAAAAGCATTGGGCACAACCACACGCTATCTCAGCCAGCACATCATCTCTGAGATTGGCTTGTTAACGGCAGTGGCGATTCTTTTGGCTGGCGGTATCATTAGTGTCATCGCCCAGTCAATGCCTGCCAGCATGCCGTTTATGCTCACAGCACCAACGATCATCGGCACCAGCGTTCTATTTTTAGCCGTCGCCATCCTAAGCGCCCTATTATCCCTTATTCAAGTGATTCGGATTGACCCGATCACAGCTATTGGAGGTCATTAATATGTCAGCACCGATTTTAACACTCGAACACATCACCAAAGATTATCCCGATGGTGATCAAATTAATCACATTTTAAAAGATGTCTCCTTCACGATTCAGCCAGGTGAATTTAGCGCCATCGTTGGTCCCAGCGGTGTTGGTAAAAGTACTTTGTTGACGATTATGGGCGCGCTCTTGCAACCCACAGCCGGTCGTGTTACCTTGGCCGGTCAAGAACTTGCAACACTCAATCGTAATCGTCAAACACAAATCCGCCGCGAATCAATTGGTTTTATTTTTCAGAGTTCAGAATTAATTCCCTATCTAACGGTCACTCAGCAGCTGACTTTTTCACAAAAAATCGCCCGTCATCGCGATCAATCCGCCGCTGAACAATTACTGACACAACTTGGATTAGGCCATCGATTACATAGTTATCCCGCTATGCTTTCTGGTGGTGAAAAGCAGCGGGTTGCCATTGCTCGGGCACTTATCAATCAACCTGCACTCATTTTAGCAGACGAACCAACCGCCAGTTTAGATGCGCAACGTGGTCGTGAAATTGTCCACTTAATTCGCGATGCAGTTCATGAACAAAAACGCGCAGCTGTCATGGTAACACATGACGAACGGGTTTTAGATCTCGTCGATCACGTTTGGCGTATCGAAGACGGTCAACTCCGCCAAACCACATAAAAAAAACGGTCCTTTCACAACTTAGCGTTGTTGAAAGGACCGTTTTTTAGTTCCAGAGGATAGCTACTATTATTCGACGTTTTCAAATTTACCCCACAAGTTCATTGTGGATTGAATATTAACAAAGGCATTCGGATCGGCATCCTTAACGACCCGTTTTAATTCCGTTAGATCGTATTTTGAAACAACTGTCATGATCACTGTTGTTTCTTGGTTGGTATACAGACCGGTTCCATCTAATTCAGTCGCACCATGAATAAAGTCACGCATTCGCTTCTTCAATTCTTCAGGTCGCTTGGTAAAAATCGTCACAGTCACCTTTTGTTGTTGAATATAGATATAATCCATCAACAAGCTTGAAACAAAAATTTCGACGATACTGTATAAGGCAGCACCCCAACCAAAGAAGATGCCGGCTGCAAGAATGATCATTCCGTTGATGATATTATTCACAACACCAACCCGTTTACCAGTTAAGCGCCCAACTAACGTCACAATGACGTCCGTGCCACCAGTTGAAAAACCCGCTTTAAAACACAAGCCAACCCCTAAACCAATCAATGCACCCCCGAACAAGGCACCTGCAAATCGTTCGGTGACAATTGGGTGAACAGGTACTGGAATGACCTTCAAGAAAAGGACACTCGTAAAAACAGCGACGATACTAAAAATCGCGTACTGATGATTAATCTTGAACCATGCCAGAATCAATAATGGCACATTCAAAATAAAGACCAACATCGCAACACTTAATGAGCCGCCCATATAGCTGACTAACGAGGTTAGTAATTGGGCAATCCCAGTGACCCCACTCGAATACGTCTTCGCTGGAATCAAGAACAGATTAACACTCACCGCCGCCAAAAAACCGTATACCATCGCGATAATAATTTTTTTCGAATTTCCTTTTAAAGCAATCACTGTAGCACCTCCATCGATTAAAAAAGTCACACTCCCCCCTTGGAAGAGTGTGACAAATGATTAAAGTGCGCACTTGGCTATAGGTTCTTATCCATGACGAAGGTCAACTTAGAAAGTTGCGTTCCTTCTGTCACCAATTGCGCTAACAAATCGGTTGTTGCTTCATGGTAATGTGCAGCAATTTCATGATTTTGCTGGGTTAAGAAATCAGTGGCATTCGCTTCCGCCTTTACAGCAGCATCCACCGTAGCAATCTTAGTTCTTGCCCATTCTGATAATGCTTTTTGGTAGTCAATATCAGCTTTCTTAAAGGCCCCGTAGTGTGATTCAACAATCATTGCTAATGCTTCATATAACCAGTAAGCGTTCTTCAACTGCATCTTCGCTGGTAGTTCGCGATAACTTTCATCCGTATCCATCGCATTCGTAAAGAATGGTACGTGTGGACAGAATGTTGGTACCCCCAAACCTAACCATTGAACACCACGCACAGCATCTGGCACATTGTTTCTAATCTGACAGATATGTGAGTTTTGCGTCCGTGAAAGTGAAATTGACCGATAAATCGTCTTTTGTTCTTCTGTCCCATTACCAAGTGGATCGTAAATAGTTTCGTTATAATGTGATTTTAACACATATTGAACATCTTCCACACTTATTTTACGGTTAGCCTTGCGAATGAAAGGCAAGTCACTCGATTCAGGTTCTTGTTTGATTTCAGGGTTCAAATAGCGTTGTGCATACCAAACCCGTGGTGTGTTATAGTGACGATCTAATTCAGTATCCGTCCCAAAAATCTTACGGAAGTTCCATTCAGCTTCACTCGGATTCAAGTGATTTTCACTGACGAATTCTTGAATACCTTCTGACCACATGTAATTTTCTGGATCATTAAAGTCGACATCTTCGATGGCAATTTGGTTAGCGGCAACTGCATAACAATCATCCGGAATCCGAACAGCAACCCAGTGATGCCCAGTAACAATTTCTTGATACCAAACTTCATTTTGATCACTGTATTGAACGCCATTGCCTTCAGCTGAACCGTATTTAGCAATCAAATCCCCCATCAATTGAACCCCTTGACGTGCAGAATCGATGTATGGCAGAACCAACGTACACATTGAATCTTCAGCTAAACCTTGCTTGACCAACGGATCATAAGCTAATACCCGTTCGTTGGCATAAACACTTTCAGTTGCGGAGAGGGCGACATTTTTTTCATTAATCCCGTCTTCTTCATTTAAACCATCACTTAAATCGCCGTTGGGGGTTGATGTGTAACGATAACCGTCCGTCGGTAACGGCATGGTTAAGCCGTTATATTTTGAAACATATGTCTCATGTCGATCATGAACTGCTGGTTGTACGAAGAACCGTTTAGGATGGATTGCATAGAAGCGATCCTCATTTCGCGAAATCATCGTAGAGCCATCAATTGACGCATTCTTCCCTACCATCATTGAAGTACATGCTGATAATTCGATTCTGTCTGTCATTTGAAAAACTCCTTTTTATTAAAAATGTGATTCACTAATTGATTAATAAAACTTAGTCGGTTACCCGCCGGATCAAATGTTCTGTGTGTTCTAGATGATTCAAATACACGAGTAATCGTTCATACAGGTATTCACCGGCTTCATCATACTGTCCTGCCAGTGCTTGGCCAATCTGGTGGACACTGCGTTTTCCATTCACATGCCTAAAGACAAAACTACCATAATCATCAAGTTCCAGCTGTGTTTCTAGCGGAATCTTCACATGCAAACGCCGTAATGTCCGTTGAATCCAGTGATTCTGCGGCCGAATAATGGTGACCTGGCCAGCTTGTAACTTAAACTGAACTTGCGGATTTTTTTCATAGATGAGTTGTTCTAAATCAATCTCCGCTTTCTGTCGTCCCATCTTCTGTTGCCCCTCCTTTATGAATCATCATAAGTGGCACAGTAATCGAAACAACCATGACAACCAATAAGATAATCCCCATTGCATTGGTATTCGCAAAACCAGTAATCACGCGATCTTTTAACACACCGGTTACGTGGAGAATAATCCCGATTAAACCAATAATTGAACCACCAGCAATTAAACCGGATGATAAACTAATCCCACTTTGAACCCGATTATTCTTAATCGCTTCATCACGCGTTGCTTTTTCAATAAAGACTTTAATCAAAGCACCGATCAAGATGATTGAAGTGGTTGAAATTGGTAAGTAAAAACCAATTGCAACGGTCATGATTGGTAAATCTAAAAAGTAGAAAGCTAATGCCATCATAACCCCAACGATAATCATGATCCATGGTAATTTACCCGTCATAATCCCAGATGTTAATGTAGCAATTAAGTTCGCTTGTGGTAACCCAAAGGCTGGTGTTGCACTATCTGTAACGAATTGTGGTGATAAGATGCTGATTGTGCCGACAGTTACGATTACGCCGACAGTTACGATTACGCCGACAATCCCGGCAATCATGAAATATTTCATCATTTCAGATTTTGAACCACCAATGACATATGTTACTTTTTGAGATTGCATGTAGCCACCACCAACAGCAACGGCGGTCACAACGAATGTCCCGAACATCAATAAGATTTGCGTATGGTTATTGTCCGTCCAACCAAATAATACGAAGACTACCGTCATAATCACTAATGACGCAATTGTCATCCCTGATACAGGCAAGTTAGAACAACCAATCGTCCCAGCAACTCGGGCTGAAACAATGACAAAGAGTAAACTTAAGATGGCTGCTAGTAATGCACCAACAATCCCCATTAAGAAGTTTTGCGCAATGATAATACCAATAACGAAGATCCCAACACCACCAACAACAATGGCAATCATACCAAGCGTATTCTTTTCTTCGCCTGCTACGTTTTTAGCAGCTAGTGTTTTCTTGATTGATGTCACGATAGTTGGGATTAATTTAATCGCACCGATTAAACCACCACAAAGCATCATTCCGGCACCAATGTATTTAACGTATGAACTTGATAAATCGTTAACGGCCATTTGATTCACGGCTAAACTCGTGTTATTCCAAACATGCGCACTGTTCCCGCCATATCTGTGAAATAACCGATTAACGGTGCAATCGCAAAGTTGGATAAAATCGCACCCGCAAACATTGTTAATGACACTTCTAATCCAACGATAAAACCAATTCCTGCAAGTAATGGATTCACTTCAACGTCCAATTTCCATTTATAAAATGATGAACCAACGTAGCTAATCATGTTGTTGACGACACCAAACACTGATGAAGTTAGCATCGTAATAACCCCACCGATACCAAAGCCAACGCCCATGTATTTAAGCGAATCGCCACCAGTATCTGACGCAACTAAGGTTTCTGAAATCGCCATGGCTTCTGGATAAACCAACTTACCATGTTCTTCAACCATTAAGTAGTTGTGCACTAATGAGGCTGTCCCCATTGAAAAAAGAATTGCGAGCACCCCAACGATGATCCCTTGAATGAAGTTGATGTGGCCACCAATTAAAATAATAGCTGGTAAAACATAAATCATCCCACTGGCGATTGATTCACCACCACTGGACATCCCTTGCATAATATTCTTGCCTAAAATCCCTTTTGATTTGGCAAAGGCGCCGACTAACCCAGACCCAATAATTGAACCTGGAATCCCGGCTGCAACGGTTAAACCGGCCTTCATCCCAGAATAAGCTGTTGAAGCAGCAAAAATAATGGCTAAAATGCTCCCCATTATTAGAATCGCTAAGTTGCCGACCTTTTTGTCGCCTTGATTGACATACGGTACATATTTCTCACCTGAAACACCGCCGTATGCGGATTTTGAAAGTTTCTTTTGCATGATTGCTCCTCCTAAAAGTCGCTTTTATTTAAGGCTCTTATCCTTACCAAAGATTTGCATCTTCAATGCAACCCCGGTTGGTGTAGCAGCTAATCCACCTAAACCAGTTTCACGTAATGTAGATGGCATATCTTCACCGATTCGTTTCATGGCACCAATCACTTCATCAGCTGGAATCTTGCTGATTAGCCCTGCCAATGCCATATCAGCACTGGTCAAGGCATCGACGGCCCCAATCACGTTTCGTTTAACACATGGTATCTCAACTAATCCAGCAACGGGATCACAAACCAATCCCAATAGATTAGACATCGCCATCGCGAATGCTTCCGACGATTGTTGTGGTGTGCCACCAGCAGCTTCAACTGCAGCGGCGGCGCCCATCGCGGCAGCACTCCCCACTTCGGCTTGGCAGCCTCCAGTTGCCCCGGCAATCATCGCCTTATTGGCAACAATCATCCCAAAGGCTGACGCACAAAACAAGAACCGAATCTGCGCATCCCGATCAAGCGCCAAGCGCTCAGTAATAACAGATAAAACACCGGGTAAAGTACCTGCTGAACCAGCAGTTGGCGTTGCACAAATGATCCCCATTGAAGCATTGACTTCATTGGTAGCCACCGCATTTTGCATAGCGGTCAACATCACATCACCTGATAACGACTTTCCCTTTTCCCGATACCGCTTCAACAGAACCGCTTCACCGCCTGTAATCCCAGTGGCAGACTGAACACCTTCACCGGTCACGCCTTTTTCTTCGGCCGCAATCATGACATCCAAGTTTTTCCCCATGGTTGCCCAAATGACCTCACGACTAGTGTGACTCATCGCAACCTCTTGTTCGATAATCAATTCCGAGATTGGTAGTTGCCGTTCTTGCGCTGTCTCGACTAATTCGTGAATTGTTGTATACATCTTCCCACCACTTTCTATAACACAATAACGTCTTGGCTCATTCCGCGGACCTGTTCAATCTGTTCCGGGTACGGCTTATCAATCAGTTCGATTTTATACAAAAACCGATCTGGCACTTTAACCGATATGCGCTTATCACGATAGTTACCTTCAAATATCTGGTCTAAAGCATCGCCGATTTCTTGTTCCGATTCGACAAAAACCAATGGTAACGGGCCATCCGTTTTAATCACAATGCCATTCAAATTGACTTGGCGGATTTCGATGGTCCCGCCCCCAATTGAACAGCCCCAAATCGTTAGTTCCTTCTCACGATTGATTAACGTTAATTCCGCTGTATTGGGATGGTGCACCGGACTATTCCCTGGATCTTCAATGAAGACAACGTCAATACCTTGACGTCGCGCTAAATCAACTGCCATTGGTACCCTTTGATCGGCCGGATCGAATCCTAGCACGCCACTAATAATTGCATAATCGGTACCATGCCCTTGGTGGGTTTGTGCAAAAGATTCGTAGTAACGCACAATAACTTTGTTAATCGGTGCATGAAAAAGACGATTAGCAACATGTCCAATGGCAACTGCGCCAGCAGTATGTGAACTTGAAGGACCAATCATAATCGGTCCAATGATATCAAAAACGCTCCGATATTGATTTGTCATGTTCTCCTCCTACTTTCTGAGATAGCATTAACAAATAGGACTACTTATCCAATAAATCACAATCTCTATATCTGTACCATAACACAAAACAAACACGGCTTCATGATATTCTAATAAGCAACTTTGTGAAAAAATGAGAGGATTCTTAGATTTATTTCTAAAACGAATCCCATAATTAGCTTTGCCTATTTAAAGGTTGCCATCAGCCACTTTCAAGATTATATACCCTAAAGCACACTCATTTTTTCGCAAGGTGCCGAATTTTATTGTACTACAACACAGGTTTTTAAATCCACTATCTTTGCGTCACTGTTCAATAACTACTATAATGGACAGCACACACATTTATATTGGAGGTTTTACTATGCGGATTTTTGTTATTGGCGCCCATGGTAACGTTGGCCAGCTCCTAATTAGCCAACTCGTTGCTGCCGGTCACACCGTTACAGCCGGCATTCGTGTCGAACAACAGGCGGATGAACTTGCACAACTAGGGGCCATGCCTGTCTTATTCGATTTAACCAAACAACCTAAGGCTTTAGCACCACTATTTGCCGATCATGATGCGATTGTCTTTACAGCTGGTTCTGGCGGTAAAACAGGCGATGATCAAACACTGTTGGTTGATCTCGATGGCGCCGTTAAGAGTATGGCAGCAGCTAAGATTGCTGAAGTTAGTCGCTACGTCATGGTCAGTGCACTCTTTGTTGAGGATCGAACTAAATGGCCTGAAAGTATTAAACCGTACTACGCTGCAAAATACTATGCCGATCACTGGCTTGAATTCTCTGGTTTAGATTGGACCATCTTGCGTCCTGGGACACTTACAAACGACGAAGCTACCGGCCTAGTGACAATGCAACCATCTGGTGGACAAGTTGCACGTGCTGATGTCGTTGCGATGATTTGCACCGTCTTAGAACATCCGACCGAAACAATCCACAAGAAATTCTCGTTTGTTAACGGCGACTTGCCTTTAATAGACGCCATCAAAAAAGCAGACTAAATTAGTCTGCTTTTTTCGTAGTCTTTTTTTTGGTGGTTGTTTTCTTAGTCGTTGTTTTTTGGGTAGCTGTCTTTTTAGCTGTTGTCTTCTTGGCAGGCGCTTTTTTCTTAGTCGTTGCCATTTTCTTAGGTGCGGCTTTCTTCTTAGGTGCGGCTTTCTTCTTAGCGGGCGCCTTCTTTTCGACTGGTTCTTCTTTAGGCGCCTGTGAACCGATTACGACGGCTTCCAAGTCCTTTGTTAGCAAGTCGGCAATCTTCGTCCAATTAGCAGCTGCCGATTCTTCAAACGAAGCTACCGTCCCAATTAAGTCAATCCGCATGTTCGAGCGATTAATAAGTGGCGATGTCACATATAAATAAAGATTCACCTCTGCTTGGTCGTCGAGTTCAAAAAATTGATTTACTTTTTTAATGTATTGTAATGGTAGATTCACAATCCCCGTTTCCAATGTCACCTTAACGGGTTCGCCAGCATATTCTGTCAGCACCGAAAAAGAGGCCAAAGCTTGTTTTTCAATGGCTTTATCAATAGCGGGTTTTAACTGTGCCAAAATACCGTCCGCCACAAAAGGATCTGGCGTGGGGAGCTCGTATTCATCCGTTAAATATGTTTGATCTTGAATTTGATTGATAAATGCTTGTACTTCTATCTTCATCTCGTCAGTCCTTTTTTAAATCTCTACATATCATAGCTTATTTAGGGCTAAAATACAAAAAACATCCCACCTAGGTGAGATGTTCGCTTAATTGCAATCATTAAAAGACACGGCGTGCAAAACTTGGTGCATAGTATTGCATTGAACCGATCTTAACGTTTTCGCCAGGTTGTGGGGCATGAATATATTGTCCGCCACCAATGTATAGCGCAACGTGGTATGAGCTACCTTGTGAACCCCAGAATAATAAATCGCCAGGTTGCAAGTTGCTTAATGAAACAGCATAACCGGCACTTTCTTGAGGGACTGTCCAACCACCGATACTCTTACCAGCAGCATTTCTGAAGACATAGTCCATTAATCCAGAACAGTCAAAACTACTTGGACCATGGGCACCCCAAACGTAAGGTTTACCAATTTGAGCCATCGCTAAATTAATAACAGCTTGCGCATTACCAGTCGTTGCTGCAGGTGCCGTTGGGGCTGGTGTTGGTGTCGTTACAACTGGTGCCTTTTGAGTTGGGGCTGGTGTTGTTTCAACTGGTGCAGTTTCTTGGACAGGAGCTGATGATTCTTGAGTAGCTGGTTGTTGTGTTTGAGTTGTACTTTCTGCTTGAGCAGGCGCACTACTTTCTGCTACAGCTGGTGTACTTTCTAGTGTGGCAGACGTTTCAACTGGTGTTGATTCACTTTCTGCGACAGGTGCTGGTGTTGTAGGCGTGCTTTCTGTTTGCGCGGGTGTTGGCGCAGCTGGTGTTTCAACAGGAGTTGTTGTTGCAGGTTGTGCTGGTGCTACCGGTTGTGCAACGGGCGCTGGTGTGGCTTCAATCTTACCATCACCTGTAAAGCGAGCTGGTACCCAGCCGCCATTTTCAAGTTGATACCATTCTTCGCCAGAAACAGTTTCTGTTTTCACAACGTTGACGGTTTGACCATAACCTAAGTATTGGCCTGTTGGGGCTGTATAAGTTGCTGTTGACCAAGCAGTTGTTGCGCCACCGGCATAGGCAATCCGAGCTGTCTTTTGAGCAGCAGGTGCTTCTGTTGCTGGTGTTGTTTCAGCTGGTGTAGCGTCACTGGTTGTTAAGTAACGTTCAGGTACCCATTCGCCGTTCCCAATTCGGTACCATGTTTCAGCACCAATCTTTTGTGATGCTAAAAGATTTACTGATTGGCCCTTAAAGATGTATCGTTTAGCAGTTTGACCAGTTGTTGGACTTGTCCAAACAGTTGTTGCACCATCTGCGTAGTTGACGGTTGCTGTCGTTGCTGCTTGTACTTGCCCTGCACTCAATAAACCGATCCCAGCTGCCCCTAAAATTCCAGAACTCAATGCAATCAAACTCTTTGTGTTGTTCATTAAACTGTCTCCTGTCGATAAATTTTTTATTTGTGTTTTCTTAATCATCGTAATTAATTCATAACTAACTTTGCAAAAATTTAATTTCTAAATGCAATTTTAGCACAGACCCGAGTAAACATTCAAGTAAACACTATGAACAACTGTTTAAGCATGCAACAAAAAAAGCGCCACTACACGGTTTGTGCGGTGTCACTTTTTTTAAATTAATGGGCAACATTGCCGGCCACATTCAGTGCATCCCACGTTCTTGCAAACGGTGGTGCATAAACAAGGTCAAGTAACCCAAGTTGTTCAGTTGTCATCTTCGCTTGGATCGCAGTTGCGAGCACATCAACGCGCAACACTGCGTCTTTTTGACCAACCACCTGGCCACCAATTAAGATATGCTCTGCTTTGGTGTAAATCAATTTAATCGTTAAATCTGATTGGCCTGGATAATAATTCGTTTGGTTCTTGTCGTGGATTAAAACAGTACTGAAATCAATACCAGCCTCTGTCGCTTCTTTTTCAGTCAAACCTGTGCGGCCCGCTTCTAGCGTGATTAATTTCACACCAGCTGAATTCAACATCCCTGGTAATTGAGCGGCTTGCCCGCCTAAATTCGTGCCGACAATTCGGCCTAATTTATTGGCACCAGTGGCAAGTGCTGAATACATCGGTTGGTTCGTCACGCTGTTAATGACCGTTGCATTATCGCCAGCGGCATAGACATTTTCAATCGATGTCCGCCCTGCTTGATCGACAATAATCGCACCATTTGGCAACTTCTTCAATCGATCATCCGTGATGAATTGCGTATTAGGCCGAATCCCAGCAGCTACAATCACTAAGTCTGTCGCATACTGTCCCTTATCAGTCACAATGCCAGTCACCTGATCAGTTCCTTCTAAGGCTTGAACAGCTTCTGATAAGTGTAATTCAATGCCGTTATCACATAAGTCATCCGCGAACATGTCCGTTAGTTCTGGATCAAAAGCCAGTGGTAAAATTCGGTCTTCTAGTTGAATGACCCGGACTTGCTTCCCTAATTGATGGAACTCTTCGGCAATTTCTAACCCGATAAAGCCCGCACCAATCACCGTTACAGATTGAACCTTTGGGTCTTGTCCTAATTCACGTAAGGCTTGTCCATCTGCCATCGTCCGTAGATGATAGACGTTTTTTAGATCAACATTTTTAATCGGTGGCATCACAGCTGTGGCTCCCGTTGCTAACATTAATTGATCATAAGATTCTGTGCGATCTTGATTGGTTTTCAAATCCCGAACCACGATTGTTTGCGCATCAAAGTCAACTGATAGTACTTCGTGTTCAAGCGCAATATCAATGCCTTGTTGCGCAAATTTTTCAGGTGTCCGGGCAATCATTTGGTTGGGATCTTCAAAGTGCTCGCCAACAAAATAAGGTAAGCCACAAGCCCCAAAGGACACATAGTCCCGTTTTTCGTATAACGTAATGTCTAAATCTGGATTCGTTCTTTTTGCTTTCGCAGCTGCACTTGTTCCGGCAGCTGTGGCACCGATAATAATCGTTCGCATCACTAAACCCTCCATTTTTTTGAAATTAAGCCATTTCGTCTGAATCTTCCGTCAAACTCATATCATTAAACTTGTTCTTATCCAGTTTACCTAATAAGTGAGCCGTTAAAACCCCGGCAGTCATTGAGCCATCAACGTTCAAGGCTGTCCGACCCATATCGATTAATGGTTCAACTGAGATTAATAGTCCGGCTAACCCGACTGGTAAGTTCATTGAAGAAAGCACGATTAAAGCGGCAAATGTTGCGCCACCACCGACACCAGCAACCCCAAAGGAACTGATTGCAACAATCAAGATTAATTTAACCAAGAAACCGATGCTCCAAGGATTAATCCCAACAGTTGGTGCAATCATCACAGCTAACATTGCTGGATAAACACCCGCACAGCCGTTTTGACCGATTGAAGCCCCAAATGAAGCCGATAAGTTAGCAATCCCATCTTCAACCCCTAAACGTTTCGTTTGGGTTTCAATGTTCATTGGAATTGAACCCGCACTCGTCCGTGACGTAAACGCAAAAATTAACGTTGGAATCACTTTTTTAATGTAGTTGATTGGATTTAACCCAGTGAACGTGATTAATAGGAAGTGAATCAAGAACATGATGATTAATGCCACGTAAGAGGCAATCACGAACTCACCTAGACTGAGAATTCCTTTAACATTAGTTTGTGCTACGGTCGTTGTCATTAAGGCTAACACCCCATAAGGTGTCATCCGTAAAATTAAAGTTACCATGCGCATGATAACCGTGTACAAGGCGTTAACGATTTTATTAAACATTTCTGCTTGTTCCGGCTTTTTACGCCGTAATTGTAATGCTGCCACCCCTAAGAAAGCTGAGAAAATCACAACAGCTAATGTTGATGTAGGTCGTGAACCCGTCATATCCATGAATGGATTTTCAGGAATGAAGCTAACGATTTTTTCAGGAACAGTTTGTTCCTGTACATCGCCTAGCTTCGTTTGTAATTCTTTCGAGCGGGCCTTTTCGACTTGGCCTGATTGAATATCACTCGCATTTAAGCCGAAAACATCCGCTGTCACTGAACCAACTGTGGCTGCGATTAAGGTTGTAAAGACTAAGATTCCAATGACCATGCCGGCCATCTTCCCTAAGCCCTTAGATGATTCCAAGTTCGTAATGGCTTGAATAATCGAAACCATGACTAACGGCATAACGATCATCTTTAAGAACGAGACATAACCGTTGCCGACAATGCCGACCCAATCAGCTGTTTGTTTGACAACCGTTGAATCTGTTTTGAAGATAATCTGTAAGAGTGCGCCGAATAAAATCCCGACCCCCAATGCCGTGAAAACGCGGCGACTAAACTTAACGTGAATCCGGGCCATCTTGTTTAAAACAAATAACATGATGAGCATGATCACGATGTTGATGACGACATATGTAATTGTCATTTCTTTACCCCATTCCATTTTTAATACTTACTTATTGTAAACGATAGTGATTATTTTTGCATTAGATAAGCCCTAATTCTCATAATTTATTTCATAATGGTAATTGCCTAGTGTTAACTCACGATAAAATAACAGTTTTATTTCAGAAAAATGGGTTATTAATAATGCATGGGCTTCTTTCAACAAAAAAAGGCGCAGACAAAATCAATTTGCCTGCGTCGCTATTCATGATTATGCTAGGTCATCCCCATTGGTGGCGATTACCTTTTGGAACCAATAGAAAGAGTCCTTCTTAGAACGAGCTAACGTCCCCGTTCCGTCGTCATTTTTATCAACATAGATAAACCCATACCGCTTCGACATTTGTCCGGTGCCTGCTGAAACTAAATCGATACAGCCCCAAGGCGTGTAACCCATCAGATCAACACCGTCATCTTCCACGGCTTTTTTCATCTGAACAATGTGGTCGCGTAAATAATCAATCCGATAAGGATCGTGAATTTGGCCGTCTGCTTCAACGTGATCAACAGCACCAAACCCATTTTCCACGATAAATTCTGGTAAGTGATAACGATCATTGAACCAGTTCATTACATAACGTAGGCCAACTGGATCAACTTGCCAGCCCCATTCCGATGCCTTGACATATGGATTAGGTACTAAATCGTGTTCTTCATCATAATGAAGTGTTGTTTCACCTTTGTCCTTGGTTGCAAATGACATGTAGTAACTGAAGCCGATGTAATCAACTGTCCCTGCAGCCAATTCTTTCAAATCATCTGCGGTAATGTCCAAATCGTAGTGTTGGTTCTTTTGATATTGTAAGAGCCATTCTGGGTAGCGCCCATGACAGTGTACGTCAGCAAACCAATAACGGGTTTGCATTGCGCGTTCTGCCTTGAGCACATCCTCTGGTTTAGCTGTCAGTGGATAGATGGGACACATCGCAATCATGCAGCCGATTTCGAAATCAGGATTGATTTGCTTGCCAATTTGTACAGCTTTTGCACTCGCGACTAATTCGTAGTGGGCGGCTTGATACATCACTTTTTCAGCATCTTCACCAGGTTGAATCTGTAACCCAGAATTTGTAAATAAGGCAAACTGGCTGTGGTAATTGGCTTGATTATTAATTTCATTGAACGTCATCCAGTACTTCACTTTATTACGATACCGTTTGAAGACCGTTTCAGCAAAGTTCAAGAAAAAGTCGATGACTTTGCGATTACGCCAACCACCGTATTCCGTGACCAAGTGATATGGCATTTCAAAATGCGAGAGCGTTACAACTGGTTGAATATGATATTTGAGACATTCGTCAAATAGGTCATCATAGAATTTAAGGCCGGCTTCGTTGGGTTGTGCCTCATCCCCATTGGGAAAAATCCGCGTCCATGCAATGGATGTTCTAAAGCTCTTGAACCCCATTTCGGCAAATAACTTAATATCTTCTGGATAACGATGATAGAAATCAATGCCTTCGTGGTTCGGATAATTGTGCCCCGGTTGTACACCATCTGTAATCCCTCGTTGATGATTAACATCCCCGGCAGTCATCACATCGGCCACACTAATCCCTTTGCCATCCGCTTGCCAAGCGCCTTCCAATTGATGAGCAGCCACTGCGCCGCCCCATAAAAAATCTTTTCTAAGTTGTCCCATGTTGACCTTTCCCCCTATTTAGTTGCTGCACCTTGTTCTGAAGCATAGTTCAAGTGATCTTGTTTCCGAATAAATGGTAAGTACGTAAAGAACGTCATTAATAACATTAAGGCTTGCCACAATGCAGTCTTCCAACCACCCACTAATAACCCAGAAATGATTGGTGGTGTCGTCCATGGTACCAACGTTCCGGGGAACATTGGGATTAAACCGACCCGAATCGCAGTCCACGTTAAGATTGCTGATAGCATTGGTGTCACGAAGAATGGGACCATCATAATCGGGTTCATCACGATTGGTGTGGCAAATAAAATTGGTTCGTTAATATTAAAGATCGCTGGTGCTAATGATAATTTCCCTAAATCTTTGAATTGTGCTGATTTGGCAAAGAATGCCATGTAAACAACAATCCCAATTGTCATCCCAGCACCGGTCACTGTCATAAATTGATCAAGTAATTGTTGCGTCACAATGTGACCACCGTTAGCTAACGTTAATGCTTTGCCTGAATCCAAGATTTTTTGGTTAGCCAGTGAGTTGGCTTGCAGTAAAGGCCCCATAATCCCACCAACAATTGTTGAACCATGCACCCCGAAGAACCACAAGAATGGTACTAAGAAAGAAATGGCTAACATGCCACCAAATGAATCGGTAATTCCTTGAAGTGGTGCTTGAATGGCATTGTAAATTGATTCTGTTAAGGTTGAGTTTGCAACCTTGTCGAAGAAGATATAAACCAAGAGTGAGCCACTAATTAAAACAGCAGCTGGAATCAAAGCGGTAAAGGAACCTGCAACGTTCGCAGGCACTTGTTCTGGTAATTTAATCCGAATATCATGTTTTAAGAAAGCTGAGTAAATCCAACCGACTAATAAACCGACAATAATGGCAGTAATCATCCCTTGTCCACCAAGCCAAGTCCGATCAATAAACCCGGTTTGTTGACTCATCATTTTAACAGAGACAACAATCTTACCGGATGCCGAAACAATGGCAGTGCTTGGGCGCGTCACTAATAAGAAACAAACAATAGCAAGTAATGAGGCTGGGAACGGATCAAAACCTTCATCCTGAACCCAAGAATAAGCAATCCCCCCAACGGCGATTAACGCCATAATTGCAAACGATGCGTTATAGGCAACGTTCCAATATGGGGTCAAACCAGTTGAAACCATCCAATCGGCCCAACTCTTAACAGGCAAGTTGGCTAAAATTAAGAAAATCGATCCAACGATTGTAAATGGCATCACGTATAGCATCCCATTTTTCAACGCTGTAATCGGCCGCGTCGCAACAAACTTCATAATAGGTGGCATTAATTTAGTATTAATCCAAGTATTCATGTGTTTAACTTCCCTTCGCTATTTAATCACGGCGATTGATCAACATCGCCACTTCAGAATGCGCTTCCATAATTGCAGTATAGCGCGTTGCCATCCGGGCGACTAGTCCTTTAACGGTGATAAACACATGCACCACTGATTGGTATTTGTTTCTTAAAAAAAACATGTTTCAAACAACACTTACTGAGCGCAAGCAACCCGATGTGCTAGCAACTCTAGAATATAAACCACCGGTATCTGCGTCGTATTATTCAAGGAACCATTCTTTTCTTCAGGCATATAATACGGAATCACAACGTCCGCTAACCGCGCTAAAGTCGAATGCGTACTGTTGGTAATTGCCAATACTTTCCCTTTTCCTGCTTGATATTGCTCAACTTGTGCCAACATTTCAGTTGTTTCCCCCGACACCGAGAGCACCACTAATAAGGTATCCGCCACGACTGTTTCTCGCATCCCCACCGGTGTAAATGGATCATTGATGCTCAGCGAGAAAATACCAGCGTTGGCAAGATACCGCGAACCATACTGAGCCAGTGCACCACTAGTGCCGATCCCAAAGAAAAAGACAGCTTGTGCCTCTAAAATTAATGCCGTTGCTTGTGATAAAAGCTGTCTGAACGTTTCGTTATTCGTTTTATCCAAAAACTCGGTAATTGGCAACATGACATCGTATTCAGGCATTGATGTCTTTTTTTGCGCCAACCGCTCTTGCTTTAGCATATACTTGAATTCCGAAACCCCCTCGCACCCTAGCTTCTCACAAAACCGCGAGATTGTTGACGTCGATACATGCGCTTGGGTCGCCAACTGACGAATCGTCATTTTTTCGACCTGCGCGCGATGATTTAAAACATACTTTAAAACTGATAGCTCCAATGTATTCAACTGCTGGATTTTTTCAAGTTCAAACATTTACTAACCACCCCTTGCTACCATTCTATCAATCTTTACAGATTATAGCGCCTTTTAAGGGATTAAAAAAAGGATTCGCTGCTCGCCAATCCTTTTTTGGATGATCACTACATCTTTCGAACCACTTCATCCTTAATCGTTATGCCTTCTTTTTCCAACCGTGCAATAGTGTCTGCAAACTGAGGTAAGTAAGCCTTATGCGCAATCAGTAGTTCATGCATGACGCGCGTTGCGGTTTCACCGGATGGCACCAATGGATTGCTAATAAAGGCTTGTAAAGCTGTGCCATAATCACCCGTTATCGCAGCTTCAATGGTTAACAATTCCATTGATTTCATCATCTGTAACCAACCACGTTCTGCTGTTGGCAATGGTCCAAACGCAACATTCCGCGCACCAGCCCCACCAACATACGCCGTCACTTCAACCGCACAATCCGCTGGCAAATCAGGGACTGCCCCGTTATTTCGCGTTGAAACCACAATTTCTGTATTCTTATTCGCATAGATCGACGCAATCGTTTCACAGGCTGCATCTGAATAATAAGCCCCCCCGCGTTGTTCAAGTTGTTTAGGTTTGTAATCTAAATCAGGGTCTTTATACAACTCGAACAATTCGTGTTCAATGACTTTCACCTGCTGCGCACGCGTACCTTCAGTGGCATATTCCGTTAAACCATGCTTTAACATTTCTTCAGCACGATAGTAATAACGATGATAGCCACACGGGATCATGTTCATTTGCTGTAACTGTTCCCGATAGAAAGGAACATCAAAAATATTTTTCGGTAACCCGCTATTTTCTTCATATAATTTATCAATCAATTGCGGCGTTAAGTCATGCCCTTTTTTATCAGCTACTTTATGCCAGTGAAAGTGATTAACCCCTGCAAATTTATAGATTAAATCCGTCTGTGGCACACCTAACGTTTCAGCCTCACCCATCTTAGCGACAACCGGCACATTACACAAACCAATCACCTTTTCCCATTGACCGTATCTTAAAACTGCCTCGGTAACCATGCCACTTGGGTTAGTAAAATTAATTAACCATGCGTCAGGACAGAGGCGCTTCATATCTGCAACGATTTCTAAAATAACGGGAATGGTTCGAAATGCTTTAAACATCCCACCAGCGCCATTAGTTTCTTGCCCCAATAGACCGTATGAAAATGGAATGCGTTCGTCCTTCACCCGTGCATCCAGTTGGCCGACACGAAATTGCGTGGTCACAAAATCGGCGTCTTTAAGCGCTTCTTCACGATTCAAGGTCGTATGAATCTGAACATCATATGGGGACGCATCCCACATTCGTTGCGCCATTTTTCCGACAATCGCCTGCTTCTCAGCACCTGCTTCAACATCTACTAACCAGATTTCACCAATTGGTAATTCCGCATAGCGCTTAATAAACCCTTCCATCAATTCTGGCGTGTAACTACTACCGCCACCAATCGTTGCAATTTTTACTTTCCGTGTCATCTGAATGCCTCCTTTGATTTATTTACAAATTAAGCATACCTAACGCAAACCGCAAACCCCACCTTTATGCCCTCGTTTAAAAGTGAGTTCGCATAAACTGCCGATATTAATGGCCTAAACACGAATTTAATTTACAAATCACTAGGGTATCGATTGACTTATTTTACAAATATCGCTAATCTTTTGTAAAAGGAGGCGGTTACATGTTAATTAAAGAAAAACTAGAGACATTCGCGTTTTCCCCCGCTGAAACCGTGGTTGTGGATTACTTGTTAACGGCTCCAGAAGCACTCGATCAGCTTTCCATCCAAGAAATTGCTGCTCAAACCTATACGCAACCGTCCACTCTGGTCCGCATTGCCAAAAAACTCCATTTTGACGGTTGGAAATCTTTTAAGAAACACTATCTAGAAGAGTGGCGCTACCTCAATAAACATTTTACGCGTATCGATCCCAATCTGCCCTTTTCGAGTACGGATAGTTTGATGACCATTTGTAAGAAAATGGCGGTCTTGGACAAAATGACGATTGATGATATCTTCTTTTTACTCGACCACGACCATCTGAGTCAAGCTAAATCATTGCTCCTCAAGGCAAATCATATTCAAATCTTCTCCCAAAACTCAAACTTACTCATCGCGCAAGATTTTGCCCTCAAAATGAATCGTATCCAAAAAAACGTTACGCTATCTGCGGTTCGTGGCGAGGAAAACTACGATGCCTATAATCTTAGTCCGGATGCTTGCGCGATTTTAATTTCCTATTCTGGCGAGAATCCCAACTTACTAGCACTTAACACTATTTTACGCGCCCGCAACATCCCGACGATTGCGATTACCAGTATCGGTGAAAATCGACTTTCGCAAGAATGCACTTGCTTTTTACCGATTACAACCCGTGAAAAACTCTACTCGAAAATTGGCAACTTTACCATTAATACCTCCATCATCTTCCTATTAAATGTTTTATACGCGCTCGTTTTTTCGGAACACTACGATGCACATCTCAAACATCTAAAACGGATTGGTGAATTAGTCGACCATCGCACCATCAGTAACGCTGTCATGCAAGAAAATGAACGCACAAAAAAAGCCCCTTCCTGACGGAAGGGGCTTTTTTCACAGTATTCCGAAGAATAAACACCTTGTGCTCCACAACACAGCGGGCGAAAACACCCTTGCAATACGGCAAGTGGTTAAATGAATAACCGTGGTATCCTGTATCTTTGGGTCTCCTAGCTGCCTTCGCAGAATAGTTGCCTACCGAGACTTACTCGACTCATCGCATAAACTTATTATAGCATACTTTTTAGTGACGCGATACCCATTTCGGCGTAATCGCTCGTTTTCGTGTTATATCGGCTAAAATTTGCGCTAACATAAAGCCAACGGCAATCGCACCAGCAATCATGATCACTGAAACACCTTGTGTCGAAGCTTCATTTAAGTTGCCTAGCACGAGGTTTCGAATCGCACCATACGCAGTTCCGCCGGGCACTAAGGGCACTAACCCTGGAATATTAAAGATAATCACCGGCATCCGCTTATAACGGGCCATAATATTGCCACAAATTCCAACAGCTAACGCACCCAACAAATTAGCAAGCATCCGCCCGCTACCAAAGTTAAAGAGCATCCAATAGACCTGCCACCCTGCCATACCGGCAAAGCCACACCATAATAATGCGCGTCTTGGTAAATTAATACAAATTCCAAACGCAACCGTTGAAATATAACTAAATAACGCTTGAATAATAAACTGAACCCAATATGGCATCTGATGAACCTCTCTTTACATAAAGAATCTAAATACGAGCGCAATCCCCGTTCCAATTGCAAAGGCACTCAGGATGGCCTCCATCCCACGTGCCATACCAGATAATAAATGCCCTGCTAGCAAATCTCGAATCGAGTTGGTAATCGCTACACCAGGTACCAATGGCATTACAGCCCCAATGATAATATTATCGATGTCGACTCCTAAGTGCCACCTAGTTAATAGATAGGCGACTATCCCAATCACTGTCGCACTTAAAAATTCACCGATAAAGCGAATCGTTGTGACCCGATTGACCGCCGCAAAGACGGCATAGCCTAAAGCACCGGCTACCGCTGACGGTATGATATCTAACCAATCATATTCACCAGAAAAAATAATCATCAAAAACGCTGAAATGACTGCTGCAGCTGTAATTTGTAACCACAACGGAAAATGAGCCGTATCCTGGTCAATCTGTTTTAACCGCAACATTAACTGATCCAACGTAATTTCCTTAGTTGCGAATTGCCGTGAAGCAGTATTCACATTTTCAACTTTTTCAAGGTTAATCGTCCGCACCGCAACAGCGCCTAGTTGCACATAAGGTTGATTTTCAATTCCGATAAATAAACCGGTCGGTGTCGTAAACACAACACTCTTTTGAATGCCTGCATTATAAGCAATCCGGTTCATTGTATCTTCAACCCGGTACATTTCAGAACCACTTTCAATCATAATCCGTCCCGCAATTAGGCAGGTTTCTAATATTTTATTTTTTTGGGCAATTTTCATGGCAAAACCTCATTTGGCAACTTTTTTCACTATCTCCATCATAACTTGTTTAAACTGAAATAGAAACCATTTACATATTAAAAATTGCTCATATATCGCCACAAACCCGACTTCTTATGTTAGTGTAACTAAGAAGCAGCATGAATAGTAATTAATTAAATTCGTTCGGCGCTAGCTACGTTTTCAACGGGCTATTTTTTTGCACTTTTTTATTTAGGAGGGTTTATTAACATGGTTTTAACAAAAAAAAGAACACTATGGTTATCTGTTTTACTTGGTTCACTGAGTGCTTATGGACCCCTACTAGTGGATATGTATCTACCAGCATTTCCGATTATGGAAGCTGATTTTCATTCATCTGCTTCCATGATTCAACTGAGTCTAACCATGTGTTTGGCTGGACTTGCGATTGGCCCCATCTTCATGGGTGCCTGGAGCGATCGTGTTGGCCGTAAAAAGCCACTCGTAATCGGAACCGCCCTTGCTTTTACAGCGTGTCTATTATCGTTAGTCACCCACAATATTTGGCTATTCTTCCTTTTACGGTTTATTCAAGGGTTAGCGAGCTCTGCAGGACAGGTCATTACTCGAGCAGTCGCTAAAGATTTATTTGACGGTAAACAATTGACAAAATTCATTGCCTTACTCATGGCAATCAACGGTATCTTCCCCATCATTTCACCATTAATAGGAAGTGCTTTGCTCCGTTTCACCTCTTGGAAAGGCATTTTCGGCTTTTTAGGGATTGTTGGCCTTCTTCTATTGTTAGGCATCATTTTGGGATTCAAAGAAACACACACAGTATCCACAAGCGCGCAATCGGCACAACAATCGCGCCTTGGTATTCAAGCCATTTTTAAAGATCGCCCATTCATCCTATTTGTTTTAATTCAAGGCCTCGTTTATGGGGCAATGTTCTGTTATATTTCAGGTTCCAGTTTCATGCTTCAAAATGTCTTTAGTCTTTCTAAATCAACTTTCAGTCTAATCTACGGAATCAATGGGATTGGGATTATCTTAATGGCTGAAATGTCCACCATTTTAATCCATTGGTTTGATGAATTACAACAATTAAAAATCGGCTTAATTGGTGGTTTAATCGGTGCCATCTGCGTCTTAATTAGTGGCTTTGGCTCTAATCGTCTCTGGTTAGCTTTAATTGGTTTATTCCTAGTGGTCGCAACACTTGGTCTAATTAATGCCGTTGTCACCTCACTGGCCTTACAACGCCAAGAACAACATGCAGGGATTGCTTCTTCAGTGCTTGGACTTGGCATGTATGTTTTCGGCATTTTTCTTTCCCCATTAGTTGGCGTGATGGGCAGTTATACCTATCTTCCATTAGCTGTTTTGATTTTACTTTGTGAGATTGGCGCATTAATCCTTTATCAACGTGTTATCCACATGGTTCGTCAATAATCATCTCCCCCTTAGACAATAGCTAAGGGGGTTATTTTATTTCTACTTATCAAAAAAGACCCGCAACTCTCCAATGAAAGTTGCGGGCTACTATTAATGCGCTGATTACATTTCAGCGATTTTCTTATCTAAGTATCTTTTTAACTTCTCTTTTGGAAAAGCGCCAGTTACCTTTTCTGTCGCCTGACCATTTTTGAAGATTAATAGGGTTGGAACGGATTGAATCGCATATTGTTCAGCTAACGCTGCTTGATCCTCTACATCAACGGTTCCTAAGCCAAACTGATCAGCTAATTGTTCATGTAGTTCAGTAATCATCGGTGTCATAATCCGACAAGGTGCACACCAATCCGCCCAAAAGTCTAAAATCACTAACGGTTGTGTTTGAACAAAGCTTGCGATGTTCTGTTCTGTTACGGTTTGAATCATGCTGATTTCTCCCAACTTATTATTTAATTACTACAAAAAAGGTTGAACCTTTCGGCTCAACCTTTTTATATTTGCGCGGCAACGTCCTATCCTCGCAGGTAGTTTCCCACCA
>ERZ794962.47-NODE-47-length-23301-cov-15.272262_pt1 | contig 23301 bp, 29 predicted proteins | sample MGYA00375739_ERZ794962 | MGnify/ENA primary metagenome ERZ794962 (study PRJEB30138, sample SAMN05968710) | food fermentation metagenome | isolation source: fermented_meat | host: spontaneous_fermented_meat_time_7_first_replicate;spontan... | place: Italy | collected...
GTCCGATTGAATATCGAATTTTTACAACCCAGAAAGCTGCTTAAAGTTTCGTCCAGTATTTGGGGTTCACTTCAGCGGGTCTTTTTTTATTGCCTTATTTTAAAAGCGCTTCTGCCTTTTCTCTAACTTCCGCGTCGCTCATCTTAAGATAGGGTTTCATTGCCTCAACGGTTTTATCCGTGTTCCGGCCGTTGGCTTCCATATAGTGATCCCACAAAGCATCACGGACGATTGTGTTATCGTCACTCCAATCAAATGCTTCTGACATCTTCATATCTAAAACCAATGTTTTTTCAACAGCTGCTGCCATATTAAAAACCTCCCATTTCTTTTTTACAACTCTAATGATAAACCTCTTTTGAAAAAGTGTACCAAAATACGCACTTTTATTTTTTAGAGTCCTGTTAGTAGGTTTAAAATCACGATTTGGCTAATGCCAATTGCCAAGACAACATGGGTTAAGATTTCAAATAATAAAATAGCATAGACGCGATCAAAAGCGGCCCATCGAGTTTGAAATAAACTAATCCCAACCGCAATGTTCAAACTGACGTACATCACTGCAACCATGATTAAGACGAACCAGATGGCGGTCATCCCGAAACATAGAGCAGCCAACAGCGCAGCTAATGCTAAAATGACGGTTATCCCACTGTACGCACTAATCTCCGTTAGATACGCGCGCAAGGTGGTTGTCGTCTTCTTCAATAAGTAACGCTTGAGTAAAAAGCCGATTCCCACAACAACCACCAGAATAAATAGTTGTCCACCGAGTGCCTTCATATCAAGCGGTAATAAGTTTGGCCGTAGGCGCAAGACAATTTGTGACGCCATCACCCCAGCAACCGCACCAACTTGTTCTGACCAACTGGCAATGAGCAAACTTGCCGTTGCAGTATTCATTAATATAACCAGACCAAACGTGACTAAGCCAAACCACAGGTTGGCCCACTGCCATTGCACCTTTAGCGGTTGTTTTAAACTCCGCGCTAAAAATTGATAGTATTGTTGCAGTAGCGAGGTTTGCTGTTTTGCTTGTGTTGATTGGTGCACTAGACCGCAATTGGGACACTGGTGTAATTTACGCCCGTATTTAATATGGCATTGTGTACATTCTATCATTCGTCTGATCTCCAAATACTTAATTTACCGTACAACTGTGACTGAACATGGCGCGTATTTCGCTAAATAGCTCGCATGTGTCCCGATTAAATGTTTAGATGGTTTCGTCTTTGAACCACAGATGACCAAGTCTGGTTGGAAACTAGGAATCACTTCTTCAACAATCACGTGTCCTGGATTACCTTCATTTAAAATCGGCATCACATCTTCAACCCCGAATTCTTTCGCTTTTTGAACATAAACATCTAGATCGGCTGCGATTTCTTCTCGGCGCCCTTCAACCACGTTTGGTGAGAGTGATTGATAAATGTTCAAATCGCCGGTTTCCAAAATGCTGACAATCCCTAATGGAATTTGATAGGCCTTAGCAAGCGTACAAGCATAGTTAAAGGCCCGTTTGGATGAGGTTGTATCATCATCATCGATAGCAATTAATAATTTTTGATAGTGCATTGATTCAACTTCGATATTTAATTGGCGTTTTTCTGTCATTAGTTAAGACTCCTCGTTTATTTAATCAATAATGCTTCTTTGGCATGAATTAATTCCGTGATTAATTGGTTGACTGGGGTCGCAATGTGCTTTTCGGCGCCTTTGCGTGCCACGTAACCATTTAAGTAATCCACTTCGGTTAAGCGGTGATGTTGCACTAAATCCTGGTGCATTGAAGGATAATGACCACCTGCTTGTTCTGGTGCAAACATCTTGCTGATGTGGGCAATCGTCGTGGGAATGTCTAATTCAACGGCTTCTGTTGCAGCAACCGCTGAGAATTCCGCCACAATTGAACGCAAGAGTTGTTGCGCTTGTGGAGTTTGGCCCAGTTGTGCAATATTGCAGTCTAACAAGGCACACAAGCTGTTCAGTGTCCCATTAACGCAGGCTTTACGCCAGATTGAAAAGAGTACATCTGAACTATATTGCGCATTTAAGCCAGCCGCACTCAACAAGGCAACTAATGCTTGTGCCGCTTCTTTGCCATCTGGATCAACATTTTGTAATTCGACATTCCCAGAGCCTGTTAATGTAATCGCACCTGGTCCCGTTAACCCCGCCGTCCAAAGTGTAATGCCGACAAAAATATTTTCTTTGGGCAGGTATTGTTCAATCGTTTCGGGATGCCCGAGACCGTTCAATAAACAGACTACTTTTGTCTTAGCACCGATTAAGGGTTTGATGGCTTGTAACATGTCGACTAGCTGCATCGATTTTGTGAATAAAATAATGACGTCTTGAACTTCTTTAATATCCGTTGGCAAAGCAGCCGGAATTCGAACCTGAACGGGTTCGTGCCCCGCTTCTACAACCGTCAGGCCATTGGTATTGATTGCTTGAACGTGTTCTGCCCAATTATCAAGTAACACAACATCATTTCCAGCTGATTGTAACATGTAACCAAAACGACTGCCCATTGCGCCTGAGCCAGCGATTGCAATTTTTGTCATAGATTATAAAAGCTCCTTTTATGATTTGAATTCTTTTTAATCATGCCACATTTTTAAGATTTTTTCACCCGTAACCGCTTAATTCAACTTAAAAAGAAGCTGTCAAACCGTTTATAGCAGCCTGTCAGCTTCTTAAAATAGGAATTTACGCCTTCTTAAAATTAATTGATCAATCAATAATAAGACCAAGCTATAACCAAGACTCATTGCCCATGATAATAAAATATCAACTAGCGAAATGTGTCCCAACGTGTTGAAGAGTTGCGCCATGGTCGAAACGGGTGGCAAAATCCCCAGAATATAGAGGTAGGGATGCCAGTAATTGACAATCGCTTCACCTAAACTGCCGAGAACCACCATCAAGATGGTCAACGTACCGGCCATCCGGCGATTCACTAAAATTCGCCGTTGCCAGAACAAACCGGTCATTACTGAAACAGGTAAAATACTCGTCAACATTAAGGTCCCGCCTAGCCAATCCCACCAGCTAAGTCCTCGACCAAAAGCGTGGTGCCCATTGAGCACGTAAGTAATTGCCAAGCTTCCCATCCCAATTAGGACAAAGAATAATCCCAACAAGATGAGATAGCTAATTAAACTGAGATAAAAACGGCGTTGCTTCTTTAATTTTAAAATTAAAAGTTTTTCCATTTGAAGGGGAAATTGATTGATGTAACTGTAGGTCAACCACGTCAATAAGATAAACAGTGTCATTAATAATGTAGCGAGGCTGCCGACGAAATCTTGTGGTTGCACCGCATAATTGACTAATAAGGCCACTATCCAAAATAGCAAAGGCCCCCACAAATTCCCATTATCAAAAACCATTTTCTGATGCAAACGTAACTGTGCACTAAAGGACTTCATAACGTAACCCCCTTAGGCTAAAGCCACTTTTTAACATTGCTTGAATTAATTCATCACTATTTTTGATATTTGCATACAAGACGACGTACCGCGTACCATCAACAATTTTTAAAGCTAACTGTTGTAAAGTAGCGGGGAGTGCGAGTGATCGCGGTGTAGTTGCAAATTCTAACCGCATCACCTTTTCTTCCGGCTGCGGTAATTCTTCAATCGGCAATAGCCGCATCGCATCTAGTTCATAAATTTCAGTAGCCAACTGTTCGATTAAAAAAGCGTTGTTAGTGCCGACAATGATGGCGCCCCCTTTTTGGCGGTAGTCTTTCAACCAATGAATCATCCGCATCTGGGTCGTTCCATCTTGACCAGCCAACGGTTCATCTAGCAATAAAATATCTGGGGTCCGCAAAATCGCCTGCACAAAGTTCACTTTTTGCAGACTACCGCGTGACAATTGATTTAACGGTGTATTAAGTGCCGCCGCTAACCCAAATTCATAGGCTAATTCATTAATCTGACCTTCTAAATTTCGATTGCTAAACTGATCTAATTCTCCTAGCATCCGCAAATAAGTCTTAGGTGTCAGTCCATTTGGTGCGAGTTGTTCAGCCATATAGCCAATCCGCATCTTCGGTGCAATCTCCAGTGTCCCGCGTTCAATATTCGTCAATCCTGCTAGTACGTTAAGCAACGTGGTTTTCCCCGCGCCGTTTTGCCCAGTAATCGCGATACAAGCTTGCCGATCAATCCGTAAATTGAGACGTTTAAAAAGTTGTCGCCGCTGATATTTTTGCGAAAAATCACGCAATTCTAGCACTGCTCCCATTTAACTTGCCAACCTTTACTGGATTATTTTGCTTGCCAATTAGCGATGTTTTGCGCAGCCAAAGCTAAACTCAACACAGCATCTTTAGACAAATCAGCTTGGATTAAGTTATGTTTAACGGTTGCAGCCACTGCACCAATGACAGCCAAACCATATGTCAACACTTCTAAATCGCGTTTAACGAGATATTGATCTTCATAAACAGCTTCGTGGCTGTATTCAAAGTTGACTTTGTTTTCAGCTAAAACACCATCCACGTGGGTCACCATAATCCGATCGGTCACATCGATTAATAATTTGTGGTCATCTGATAACGTTAATTTATGATCTGACTCTGATTGATAATATGTTTCTTCTGTAATATCAAAATACTTAACGACCGGGTTATTTAAAACGCCAAAATCATCCAAAACAGCAAAAATTGTTTCTGGATTTAATTGCACTTTGCGATCGGCAATTGCTGCCATGTTTTCTTCTAACCAATCTGCTAATTGGCGAACATTATCCTGTGTCATATGTGGGACTCCTTTAATTAATCTAAATGAATTCTATCCCTCCATAATACACCATCCGCAATATTAGCGCGACTGACTGCACCAAAAAGTTACTGTGACATCAGATGATCATCAATTACGCCAGCTCCTTGTAAGAATGAATAGATGACGACTGGTCCGACAAATTGAAAGCCCCGCCGTTTTAAATCCTTGCTGATTTGGATCGATAGCTCTGATTTTGCGGGGACATCCGCCCAAGTTCGGGGCCGGTTTACAATTGGCTGTCCATCAACAAAGCCCCATAGATACTGATCAAAGCTTCCTGCACTCTTTTGTAACGCAAGGACGGCTTGTGCATTATTGACCGTTGCATTCAACTTAGCACGATTGCGGATAATTGCCGGATTGGTCAGTAACTGCTCAATTTCGGTTGGTGTCATCTGCGCTACTTTGGCAATTTCATAGTCTTTAAATGCTGTCCGAAAGGCAGCACGCTTATTTAATACAGTCCGCCAACTCAAGCCAGCCTGATACAACTCCATACATAATAGTTCAAATAAGCGTTGGTCATCATGTTCCGGTTTTCCCCACTCTGTTTGGTAATACGCCAATAATTCAGGTGAATCATACATCCAATCAGCTTTTGTCATTATTACCACCTCCTAAATTGAACTACGCAAAAAGGCTAAAAAGAATTCATCCTTTTTAGCCTTTGGGATTGTTATTTATTTTTTCTTACTTGCTTTTTGATAAGGGCGATTTTCAACATCAGTCTTGACGATTAACACGTCACAGATAGCTGTGCGGTTAACATATTCTGTCACAGAACCCATCAACATCCGTTCAACTGCATTCAAGCCAGTAGAGCCCATCATGATTAAATCGGTTTGATATTCTGTCGGGAAGTCGCGTGCGATAACATTCTTAGGATTACCAAACCGCACATGAATCTCGACATCTTTCAAACCGTCATTGGTTTGGATATCATATTTTAAACTGTTGAGATAATTCTGTGCATCTTCAGAGATTTGGAAAATAGCGTCTCCTGAAAGCATGCCACTATAACTCCCTGCAAATTGCTTGGTATCCAAAACGTTCAAAATATCCAAGCGCGCCTGATTCATCTTAGCAACCCACACTGCTTTATTTAGTGCTAATTCAGCTTCTTCAGAGCCGTCAACTGGGACGAGTATTCTTTTATATTCTTGAACCATGTTGTTCATCTCACTTTCTCTATATGCACCTGTTACACTTTAAGAATATACCGCTTGGAAAAACAATTCAAGCAAAAAAGCGAAGCGCTTCCGCGAACATTTAATTAGAAGTAGTCTTTCTTTTTTAACCACCAACCGACACAAAGGCTAATGGCTAATGACAATCCTAATAGCACGAGAAACCCTAACTTACTCTCGGCTAGCGGGACCGGTACGTTCATCCCCCAGAAACCACCTAACGTTGTCGGAACCGTTAGAATAATTGAGAGTGATGTTAGTGTCTTCATAATATTATTCAATCGGTTTGAAATAATATCTGAAAGCAAATCACTTAATTGTGCCAATAATTCACGATACGTTGTAATCGCCTTATCGGACTTGGCAAACTGCAAGTCAATCCGATACAGTAAGTCTGTATGTCCTGACACGCGCTCAAATAATGGACTTGCCTTAATTTGCGGAATAATTTGCTGGTTACTCTTAAGCCCTAAATCCAAATAGACAACACTCTTTTTAAGAGACTTGAGTGCATACAACAACCGATTGCGTGTCGAAACATGTACATTTTCTTCCAATTGTTCAATCTGTTGCGCAACGACCGCTAAAGCCGCTAAATAACGTTGATAGATGGCCGAAACACTCTTTAGAGCAACCGTTTCAATTTGACCATCCAGGCCTTCTAACGTGAGTATTTCATCGATGAGCTCGGACTGTTGATGCCCCACAGTTAATAACGTCTGGCCACTAATGATTAACGAAAAAGGCCGCGTAATATATTCCGCATGATCTTCTGAATCATGGGTTTTAACTGGTACCAGTAAACAAATATGGGTCAATACTTCACCGGTGTCCGTTGTAAATGTTTCATACCGTGCGACTTCATTGATATCTTGGGCCACCTCAAATAACACCGCTGGTAAGTGGTATTTTTTAGCGAAATGGTGCATCTCATGTTTAGTTGGTGCTTCAAAATGAATCCAGTCGGCACTTTTTTCAGAGGTTCCTTCAACCAACTGGCCCTCAGGTGTCATTTCAAAATACGTAATCATCTGCTCACTCCACTCTTAATACCCCTATCATACTGTTTCTCCCCACATACTGACAAGTTAAGTTGATTGCCCATTAAATATGCTACAATATTGGTATCATTGGATAAGGAGTTGACGCATATGACACACCGCATTTTGCCACTTGAAAAAGGCCATAACTTTAGAGAATTGGGCGGCTATCAAACAAAAGACGGCCGGACCCTTAAATGGCATAAAGTCTTACGTTCCGCTAGTCTAGCCCACCTAACACCACATGATTTAGCTTATTTAACTGATTATGGCGTGCGCTATGATGTTGATTTTCGCTCACCTGAAGAAATTGCCAAGTCATCAGACAAGGTTCCTGCCAATGCAATCTATGAATCCTTACCCGTTTTCAAAATTGATGAAACAGCTAGTACGGCATCAGAGGCTGATCTTTTTAAAACGTTCAGTGCTGATCCAAAAAGTGGTCATGAACATATGATTCAAGTCTATGCCGACTTAATTAACCAAGATCACTCCAAGCAAGCTTACCGGCAATTTTTCGACTTGTTGCTAGCTAACGATAAGGAGGACCAATCCTTACTGTTTCACTGCACGGCTGGTAAAGATCGTACTGGGATGGGCGCTGTTTTCTTGTTGAGTGCACTCGGTGTTCCAGAAGAAACGATTCGCACAGATTACTTATTAACGAATCAAGCTTCTGCCGCTTTCGTGACCCAATCGCTTGCAAAACTACAACAAAAAACACAGAACCAGTCTGTGTTCCAAAGTTATCAGTCATTACTAACGGTTCATCAAGATTACCTCGATACCGCCAAACAAGCGATTGAATCCGAAAATGGTTCGTTGCAAGACTATTTATCACACGATCTCCAGTTAAGCCAACACGACTTAGCTGACCTACATAAAATTTATTTAGCATAACCCATTTGTTTCACATGAAACTCAAAAAAGGAGCGTGGCTTTGAATGCCCACTTTAAAAGAACAAGTGATTGAGGCGAGCAAAACCATCGGCATCGATAAGATTGGTTTCACATCGGCAGCGCCTTTTGATTATTTAGAAGCAAGTCTTAAGGAACAAAAAGCGAATGGTCACTCGACTGGGTTCGAACATAAAGTGCTTGAAGAACGCCTTTATCCAGATTTAATTTTCGACCAACCCAAATCGATTATCGCGATTGCTCTTGCCTATCCAACAAAAATCACCAATAAGCCAGCGCGAACTGGTGCTAAACGCGGTAGTTTTGCCCGCGCTTCGTGGGGGATTGACTACCACGATATTCTGCGCGATAAGATGGACCAGCTGATCAGTGCTATCGAAACGCTTGCTGACTCAGATACTGAAATTACTTTTAAGCCAATGGTTGATACAGGCGAACTGAGCGATGTGGCTGTTGCGCAACGTGCTGGGTTGGGCTTCATCGGTTTGAATGGTTTATTAATTACACCCGAATTCGGTTCTTATGTCTATCTTGGTGAAATCATTACCAACATCCCATTTGAACCAGACACACCGATGGCCAATCAATGCGGCAGCTGTACGCGCTGCATCGATTACTGTCCACCACAGGCATTAATGGGCGATGGCCGCCTCAATGCCAAGCGTTGCTTATCCTATCAAACACAAACCAAAGGGTTCATGCCCGAAGAATTCAGACCGAAAATTCGCAGTGTCATTTACGGCTGTGATATTTGCCAACAAGTATGTCCGTTTAATAAAGGAAAAGACTTCCACTTCCACCCTGATATGGAGCCAGATCCAGAATCTGTGATGCCCGAATTACAGCCCATGCTAACCATCAGTAACAAGCAGTTCAAACTTCAATTTGGACACCTTGCTAGTTCGTGGCGTGGCAAAAAGCCACTTCAACGCAATGCGATTATCGCACTCGCCAACGTGAAAGACCGCACCGCGATTCCGAAGTTACTCGAACTCATCGATACTGATCCGCGCCCTGTCATTCGCGGCACTGCTGCTTGGGCGCTCAGTCAATTAGTGCGCGATGTCACGCCTGAAATTTTAGACTTTCTAGAAACAGCCGCAAAGCGTGAAGAAGAACCGGAAGCCCAAGTTGAATTCGACAATGCACTTCAAATTCTAAAAGAACGTTATTCAGAGAGGTAGGTCCACCCTAGTATGTCAGAAAGTGCTCCGCAAAAAACAGTCCTTACGCAGCCATTAATCCTTTTGATGGCTTTTATTACCGGCGTTGCCGTCTCCAATCTATATTACATCCAACCGATTCAAGCACTCGTAGCGACCACTTTCCACGTTACAAGTGGTGCGGTCGGGACTGTTGCAATGTTGACACAGGTCGGTTATGCACTTGGCTTGTTGCTGATTGTCCCGTTTGGTGATGTGATGAGCCGTTACCAGCTCATATTACGGATGCTTGGCTTATCCTTACTATCCTTATTAGCCGCTTATCTAGCACCCAATTTCATTTTCTTTGCCTTGACTGGTTTGATGATTGGCCTCACCTCAGTGGTTCCTCAAATCATCATTCCATATGCAGCCGTCCTCGCTCAACCACAAAAACGGGGTGCAGTGCTCGGCACCATTCTCAGTGGTCTTCTAATGGGTGTGCTCCTATCCCGAAGCTTTAGCGGCATTATTAGTAGTTACATTCATTGGCGTTGGGTGTATCTCATCGCTACAATTGCGATTGCGCTTTTAATCCTTCTGGCAGCCCTCAAATTACCTAAGGATTCCCGTCCAAAAAACGGGCCCAGCTACTGGCAGACAATCAGTTCAATTCCAGGGCTTGTCGCGCCACCAGCGGCTGTTACGGGAAGCCGCCATCAACAGTTTTTTCATGTTTGGGACCCTTAGTATTTTCTGGTCGACACTCATTTTCTATATGGCCAGTCCCGTCTATCGTCTCGGTAGTGGTACCGTTGGTCTATTAGCAATCCTTGGTGCGGCTGGTGCTTTAGCTGCACCAATTATCGGTCGCTTAGCCGATGCTAAATCACCTCGCTTTATTATCGCCACTGGCTTATTCATGATGACAATCAGTTATCTTTTATTCTTATTCTGGGGGCATTTCATGCCGATTCTAATGCTCGGGATTGTTTTATTAGATGTCGGAAACCAGTGCCGTCAGGTTGCCAATCAAACCCGGGCCCAAATGCTTGGTGAAGCCACTAGTAGTCGCAACAATACCGTCTTCATGTTTGCCTATTTCATGGGTGGTGCTTCCGGTTCATTCTTTGGCGCCCTCGCTTGGAGCTTCGGTGGCTGGGTCGCCGTTTGTCTCTTAGCGTTAGCTTATCAATGTCTCGCTTTAATCGCCCACTTTATTCTTTATCGTCCTAAATCAACAGGTTAATTAATGGCCGGTGTAACGTTCTCAATTCCGTTACACCGGCTTTTTCATACCTATCAGTAAAGCGTATTCATTGACAATTGCATGTTAGGTATCTAACATAGTTATTATATAGCAATAAATTTCCAATCATCACAATAGGAGGTTCCTTATGACACATTATCTAACGTTTGATCACGTTTCAAAGCTCTATCGCGGTGGTAACAAAGCCGTTGATGACATCAGTTTTACTGTCGACAAAGGCGAATTCATTTGTTTGATTGGGACGTCTGGTTCTGGGAAAACAACAACCATGCGGATGATTAATCGCATGATTAACCCAACCAAAGGAACGATTACCTTAGATGGTGAAAATCTCGCTAATGTAGACCCCGTTAAATTGCGGCGAAAAATTGGTTACGTCATTCAAAATATTGGCTTAATGCCACACATGACTATTCAAGATAACATCACAATTGTCCCTAAACTCTTAAAATGGTCCCCAGAAAAACGCCATGCAAAGGCGCTCGAATTACTAAAATTAGTGGAAATGCCTGCGGACTTTTTAGACCGTTACCCAAGCCAATTATCAGGTGGACAACAACAGCGAATTGGGGTGATTCGTGCACTTGCAGCTGGACAAGATATTATTTTGATGGACGAACCATTTGGTGCTCTCGATCCAATTACGCGTGAGGCACTTCAAGACTTAGTAAAACAACTTCAATCAGAACTCGGTAAAACAATCGTCTTTGTCACCCATGACATGGATGAAGCACTCAAATTAGCGTCACGCATTGCCATCATGGATAACGGCCAAATCATCCAAATGGGAACGCCCAATGAAATCTTGCGAAATCCTGCCAACCAATTCGTCGAAGACTTAATCGGTCACGATCGTTTGATCGAAGCCAAACCAAATGTCGAAACTGTTGGCCAAATCATGCTTAAAAGTCCAGTCGCTATCACACCAGGTAAATCATTAGTTGATGCGATTCGCTTAATGCGCCAACGCCGCGTTGATACCTTACTGGTTGTCGACGAAAACCAACATCTAAAGGGACTCGTCGATATTGAAAATATCGACCATCACTACAAAGACGCAACTAGTGTTGGTGACATTATGTCTACCAAGATTAGTTACGTGAACGAAAATGATTTGGTCCGGGATACCATTGAACGGATTCTTAAACGGGGTTGGAAATACGTTCCCGTTATCAACGATGATCATCAACTTGTTGGGATTGTCACCCGGACAGCCCTAGTCGATGTCGTTTATGATGCTGTCTGGGGTGATACTGACGAATCTGAAGCAGAATCCGACCAACAATAGAAAGGGAGGAATCGATGATGCTCACTTTTTTAACAGAACATGGCTCTGATTTACTGATTAAAACTTGGGAACAACTCTACATTTCCGCAATCGCCTTAGTTCTGGGCATAATAGTTGCGGTGCCCCTTGGGATTGCCCTCACCCGATTTCCTAAAACTGCCAAAGTAGTGATTGCCATTGCCAGCATGCTCCAGACCGTCCCCTCATTGGCACTATTGGCTTTAATGATTCCGCTCTTTGGGATTGGCAAAGTACCAGCAATCATCGCCTTATTTATCTACTCACTACTCCCTATTTTGCGGAACACCTACATCGGCATGAACGATGTCGATCCGATTCTAAAAGATAGTGCTAAAGGAATGGGCATGACGCCGGTACAATCAATTATGCAAGTGGAAATCCCAATGGCGACCCCCGTGATTATGGCAGGAATTCGCCTATCTGCGGTTTACGTGATTGCTTGGGCAACCCTTGCTTCATATATTGGCGCTGGCGGTCTTGGCGACTTGATTTTCAACGGGTTGAATCTTTTCAAACCGGATTTAATCATCGGCGGGACAATTCCCGTCACATTGTTAGCATTGCTAGTCGATTTTGGCTTGGGCCGGTTGGAAAAACAACTGACCCCCGCTGCAATCAGATAAGGAGGCTCCTATGCATAAAATACGCCGATTCATTACGAGTTGCGGATTATTAGTTGGCAGTCTCCTCCTGTTAAGTGGCTGTCAGCCACTTGGCATCGGAAACCGTCAATCACAAACAATTCGCATTAGCTCTTTAAGCACCACTGAGTCACAAATTCTCGCCAATATTCTGAGCGAGTTGATTACCCACGAAACACAAAATAAGGTCACTTTAATTAATAATCTGGGTTCTTCAACGGTAACGCATGAATCACTAATTCGTGGTGACGCCGACATAGCTGCTAGTCGCTACGCTGGAACTGAACTTACTGGTACTTTAAAAATGAAGCCTACTAAAGATCCTGAAAAAGCCCAAAAAATCGTTAAAAAAGCTTTCAAAGATCGTTACAACCAAACATGGTTCCCTTCCTACGGATTTGCGGACACCTATGCCTTTATGGTCACCCAGGAAACCGCCAAGAAATATCATTTAGAAACCGTTAGCGATCTCGGCAAAGTGGCGGATCAACTAACAGCTGGTGTCGATTCCGTCTGGGTAAATCACGAAGGCGATGGCTATCCCGCATTTAAAGAAACGTATGGCTATGATTTCAAGAAAGTTGCGCCCATGCAAATCGGACTGGTTTACAGCGCGCTGGCGGCTGGTAAAATGGACGTCGTCTTAGGTTACTCAACCGATGGACGGATTAAAAGTTATGACTTAAAAGTCTTAAAAGACGATCGCCGCTTCTTCCCACCATATGATACGAGCGTGGTCGCCACTGATCAGATTCTCAAAGAACAGCCAGCACTAGCGCCCCTTTTACACCGTCTAGATGGCAAAATTGACCTCGACACCATGCAAACCCTCAACTTTAAAGTTGATAATGATCTACTAGAACCCGCAGTGGTCGCAAAACAATTTCTTCAGGAACATGATTATTTCCGGAAAGGAGCCGCTAAATGACTAATTTAAATACTTGGCAACAACTTGTCTATTATTTCCAGCATAATGGTAGTTATGTTTTACGGCAGTTTAGTCAGCATTTTTTGATTTCGATTTATGGCGTTTTACTTGCCGCGTTGATTGGCATTCCCTTGGGGATTTTTATTGCGCACCGGAAAAAGCTCAGTAATGTTATAATTGGGGTAGCGAATGTCATCCAAACAGTGCCTTCACTCGCAATGCTCTCAATCATTATGCTGGGCTTGGGGCTTGGCACACGAACCGTCATTGCGACCGTCTTTTTATATTCCTTGCTCCCGATTATCAAAAATACTTACACTGGTATGGAGAATGTTTCCGATAATATTATCGATTCCGGAATCGGGATGGGCATGACAAATTGGCAACTGTTACGGATGGTTGAGCTTCCCTTATCATTGGCCGTCATTATGGCGGGGATTCGCAATGCCTTAGTGGTCGCCATCGGGATTACAGCGATTGGCGCGTTTGTTGGTGCCGGCGGTTTAGGCGACATCATTATTCGCGGGACCAACGCCACTAATGGCGGCGCCTTAATCTTAGCTGGTGCCCTGCCAACCGCCCTGATGGCCATTATCGCTGATGTGACGTTAGGCTTTATTCAACGCCACTTAGAAGCTCCACAAGCACGGCCTTAAATCTCAACATTAGGAAGGTGTTACTATGAAACTGTATCAAGCATTAACCCAAGTCACACTAAACACACAAATGGTTGACGATTTACCTGATTTTCAGATTACAACCGTTTTAGACCAACCATTAAACTTTGCCCCTACTCAGCTTTACCATTATATCGATGCCGTTTTAAAGAGCGGTTCTCGTCACGATGAAAATAACCTGTTATATGTCACAGACGCGATTTTTATCACTGAAAACTACAACTTTAAACAAACTGAATTCGCGGCACTTGCCACAAGCTTCGAAGAACGGGTAAGATTAGCGCGTAAAATTGTGGCCGATCTCAACCGCCACGTCTCCGTCAATCTCGATTTAGTGCAGCATGAATTCCAACTAATTTTTGTCGATTAGCACCACTGCCCCAGGCGATGTTATTTCTACATCTACTAGGGCTTTTTTTATTGAAATGAATGAACAGGAGTCCTCACTTTGCCAAATGCACAGCGTCAAAATAGCGCGCTTTATAAACTCAATCGTCCCGCCAACCAACTAACACCGGAACAACAAGCACTACAAGAACAAGTCATTCAATTTTGTTTGGCAAACGCGCACGCCGAACACGCCACCTTCTTGATTCAAGGTGCGGCCGGGACTGGTAAAAGCGTGATTCTCAGCAGTGTCTTCAAGGCACTGCAGACACTTGCGCGCCAAACACCCACCTCGCCACTCTATGGTAGTCAAAACGTTCTATTGGTCAATCATCCAGAAATGTTAAAACTCTACAAAAGCGGCACAACAATGGCACCCGTTTTATTGAAAAAAGATTTCCAACGCCCAACGACATTCATCAATCAAGCGGCTAAAAACCACCAACTTGCCGATATCGTCCTCGTTGATGAGGCACACCTACTGTTAACCAAATCCGACCCCTATAAGCACTTCAATCAAACAAATCAACTCGATGAAATTCGCCGACACAGTCGGATCACCATTCTGATTTTTGATGAACAGCAAGTGCTTAAAGTGAAGAGCTTCTGGCAACAGCAACAACTCCGCCAACGAATTGAAGCTGCTCCCCATCAGACCGCGCAACTAACCCATCAATTTCGGATGCAAGCCCATCCAAGTGTTGAAAATTGGGTGCAAACCTTTCATCAACAACAAGTCGCTGCCCTGCCACATGATCCACACTTTGAATTCAAAGTATTCACTGATGCCAATGAGCTCTATCAAACGATTCGCTTTAAAAACCAAACGAGTGGGCTTGCACGCATGCTAGCTACTTACGATTTTCCAGCAACACTCAATGATGGTCACGATCACTTCGTTGAGACATCGACATTCAAATTACGCTGGGATCGGTATCAGCCAACCGCTAAAACCTATTGGGCAGAACGTGAAGATAGTATAGATGAAGTCGGATCCGTGTACACCATTCAAGGCTTTGATCTCAACTATGCCGGCGTCATCATCGGGCCATCCGTCACGTATGATCCACAAAGTGAGCGGCTAGTTATTCATCCTGAATATTACGAGGACCAAGCCGCATTTGCCGGCGCAGCTCAGCTGGCTGATCCTGAAGCCGCGAAACAGCAAATTATTCTTAATAGCCTCTACGTTCTAATGAGCCGCGCTAGAAACGGCCTTTACCTCTATGCTGTTGATCCCGCACTTCAGGCCAAATTGCTCAGCTTATGACAAATCGATTTTATTTTCCGGGGAATAAGTCGGTTTTCTGTCTATCTCTATCGAAAACAAGTAAACTGTAAGTAGAGATTTTAAACTGATAAAGGAGTGTTTTAATATGTCTAACTTAACGAGTTCATACACGCTTACAAACGGCGTGCAAATTCCTAAAATTGGCTTCGGGACTTGGCAAACACCAGACGGTCAAACAGCCGTAGCTGCTGTTGAAGAGGCGCTCAAGGCAGGTTATCGCCACATTGATACCGCCCAAGCTTACGGTAATGAAGGGAGTGTTGGTGAGGCCATCCAAGCTAGTGGCGTTGATCGTTCCGATTTATTCCTAACCACCAAAATCTGGAATAGTAATCACACTTATGATTTAACAATCAGCTCTTTTGAAGAATCACTCAAGAAATTACAAACCGACTACGTTGATTTGCTCTTAATCCACTGGCCCAACCCAATTGCCTACCGTGATGATTGGGAAACAGCCAACGCCGAAACATGGCGTGCAATGGAGACGCTCTACAAAGCTGGTAAAGTCCGGGCCATCGGGGTCAGCAACTTCCGTGTTCGCCATTTAGAAGCGCTCAAAAAGACTGCAACGGTACAACCAATGGTCAACCAACTCTTCTTAGCCCCTGGCGAATTAGAACCTGAAACTGCCCAATACTCACGTGAACATGGCATGTTATTAGAAGCTTATAGCCCACTTGGGACTGGGAAGATTTTCAGTGTGCCAGAAATGCAAGAATTAGCGGACAAATACCAACGCTCAATTCCACAAATTGCACTACGGTGGTCATTACAACACGGCTTCTTACCATTACCTAAGTCTGTGCATGCTGAATACATCCAACAAAATGCCCAAGTTTTCGACTTCGAATTAGCCAATGAAGACATGGCTGCAATTGATGCACTTGACGGCGTCGTTGGACACGCGCAAGATCCTGATACTGCAACATTCTAAAACCGTTTAAAAGCCACTAACACAGTGGCTTTTTTCGATACAGATCAACATCAAAATGTGACAAAGCGTATTTTAGTTTAGATATTTAACAATTTAGTTTACCTCTTCCCTAAATTATGGTATTTTCATTATTATTGAATCCGATAAAATCGGACTAAAGCCCGACGTTATTTACCGTTTTAAACTTGAGAATGGTAAAATAGAACTAGTTAGTTAAGAAATGGGGAATTATTTTGTCAAGTGGTGAGTTATTCACTAATCTATTTGTTATGTTGGTCACCTTCTTTTTAGCCGCCTTCTTCGTGGCCGCTGAATTTGCGCTCGTCCAAACACGGCCAAGTGCCTTAGAAGATGCCATCCATTCAGGAAATGGTAATCTTAAAAAATTGAATCTTGCGCTTAAAATGACGCAAAACTTAAACGAATATCTCTCAACCACCCAAGTGGGGGTCAGTGTTGCTGGGATTATTTTAGGGTGGATTGGTGAATCAACCGTCGAAACCATTCTAGTCGATCTGCTCGGTCTCACTCACCTGATTTCAAATGGTGGCTTACACATCATCGGCGCAGTTGCCGGCGTGTTAGTCTTAACCTATTTAGAAGTGGTTTTCACGGAAATCGTGCCGAAGAATATTAGTATTGATATTCCAATGCAGATGTTGATGGCTGTTGCTAAGCCCCTCCATTACTGTCATATTATCTTCTATCCATTTGTTTGGTTACTCAACATTTCCGCAACGGGTGTTGTGAAATTAATCGGCTTTTCACCTGCTGAAGAAGGTAGTGATGTGCTTTCCCAAGCGGAAATCATTAGCCTCTCTAAAAATGCCGTCACTGGTGGTGAATTAGATCGCAACGATTTAGTTTACATGCAACGGGCCTTTGACTTTAATGACCGGATTGCCAAAGATGTGATGGTTGATCGCACAAGTCTCTACGTCGTCGATATCACCGATACCGTTAAAGACGTCTTAAAAGACTACTTACAACAAGGCTTTAGCCGCTTCCCAGTGGTTGCTGAAAATGATAAAGACAAGATTCTTGGTTACGTCTACGCATATGATTTAGTCCGTCAGGCACAAGTCGACGATTCAATCCGCGTCAGCAAGTTACTGCGTTCGATTATCTCCGTTCCAGAAGCAACCCCTATTCACAGTTTGTTGAATCAAATGATCAATAAGCAAACCCCAATTGTGGTCGTCGTTGACGAGTACGGTGGGACGAGTGGGATTGTCACTGATAAAGATATCTATGAAGAACTATTCGGGACCGTCAAGGACGAAATTGACGATGTTTCAGATGAATATATCATCAAAGAAGACGATAACCGTTACCGTGTCAGTGGGAAAACGACGCTCTATGATTTCGAACGTTTCTTCAAGACTAAAATTGATGCCTTCGAAGCCTCAGATAGCGTGACCCTGGCCGGTTATGTCTTAGAAAACTTCACCGACTTACAACAAAGTGCGGTCATTCATATCAATCAATTCACATTAAAAGTGGTCGAATTCAATCGCGGTTACATCGACTGGTTTGAAGTCTCAAGCGAACCACAAAATAATACAGCCAACAATACAATTATTGAAACCAATTAAAAAAAGAGTGTGCTATCAGCCATCTCTTGAGGATTAACCACAAGGAGATGGCTGATAGCACATGTTTAAACAAAAACAGCCTTGCGCAAATGCGCAAGGCTGTTTTTTAATTTCGTTATGCTAAATAATCACGACTCCAGATGAGCCCCATTACTTTTTCGCCGGTGTGCACGCCGACCACAGGACCAATGTGACTCGTTTCAATCGGCATCCCTGGGAATGTTTCCGTCAACGTTGCGACCCACTGCGCACTTTCTTCTGGATTATTACCGTCAATCGCGCTAACGCGTACGGGATAGTCAACAGATTCGACTGCTGCTTTGAAATCTGCTAATACTTTTTGAAAGGCCCGTTTCTTGGTCCGTTCCTTCGTTAAGGCAACAATTTGGCCGGCATCGTTAAAACTTAAAATCGGTTTAATCCGCAAAAGATTCCCGACAAAGGCCGCACTATTCGAAATCCGGCCCGTTCGCAAGAGGTGGCTTAAATCATCCACAACGAAATAAACGCCCATCGTTGATCGTAAAGCTACCAATTTCGGCATGATAGTTGCGGCATGTTCACCTTGGGCAACTAACCGCGCCGCTTCCAAGGCCAAGAACCCTTCACCGGCACTCGTAATCTTGGAATCAAAAGGATACACTTCGATGCCTTCAACCGACTGTGCGTAGGCGGTTAGGTTATTGACAAAGCTCGTAATGCCACTTGAAAGATGGATACAAATCACTTCATCGTAGCCCGCTTTTATCAATTGATCAAAAACCTGTTGCATCTGACCCATTGTAATTTGCGAAGTCGTTGGTAATTTTTCAGTAGTGCGCATTTTATCGTAAAATGCTTCACTCGTGATATCGATATTTTCCAAATAAGTTTGTTGTCCAAAAATAACGGTGATTGGGACCACAGTAATATTATGGTCGGCGGCAACTTGTGGATCTAAATACGCCGCACTATCAGTCACAATTGCTGTTTTCATGTCAGGCTCCTCAATAAAACTGTTTTTGTCATTATCCCACCAATGTGGATAAAGTACAAATGAACAACAAAAAACGCCGGACCACTTTCTGCCCGACGCCACAGTTATTAATGAGTCATTGATTCATTCTCAAATACGACAATGGAGATGTGCCCATCAATTAAGCCACTGTTATTACTCAAGGTTAACATTTGATTCTTTTCGTTAACGTCTAATACTTCATGTTCATCAAAGTAGCCAGCTGCATAATCTTTGTAGTAAACAGCCCCTAGATTTGATTCAAATTCATCTGGATAATCTTTAATGTCAGCATCCGCTGGTACTAATAGCAATCTAAAGTTCGTATCCAACGAGCAATAACCAACGTTTGAAAATGGACCAACACCGTCATCTAAGTCCAATAAAATTTTTTGACCCGGTGTCATCTTATCCTTGATTTTCGCAACTGCTGCAGGTGTTATTTTTAATGCCATATCAATCATCCCTTTCATGCTTCCAGTCTACCGCCGTTTTAAATTTGACACAATCTATCTGCTCAGCCGGTGTGCTACAATAGGCTTAACCGTTTATTTAAGGAGGTCATTATGCTTTTTTATCGGTATTCATACTTTAGCAATCAGAATGATTTCGAATTCTATCTCAAACTAAGTCTGTCAGTGATCATCGCCAGTTTAATCATCATCTTCTTCGTTCAATATCTCCGCCACCGTTCAGATTCGAAGTACCGTGACTTACTAATCATCTTCGGCTTAGTTGGGATTTTACTCGCCGGCATTCAATATACACGGATTCAACAGCTTAACACCGCCCACTCGCAACAAGCTCAGATGGCGCAATTCATTAGAAGTGTGGCGACTGCGCAGAAAGCTAGCCTTAAAACCGTCGCAGTCAACACGACTTCGCTTCAGCAAAACATGGTAGTGCGCGTCGGTCATCAAAACTACCAAGTCATATTTGATAACAATTTTACTAGTTATCAACTCCAAAAAGCTCAGTTGATTAGCCAAGACATCACCTATCAAGATTAAGGAGTTTACTATGCCATCTTATTTCGATATTACCATTAAATTAATTTTCGGTTTCTTCTGTTTAGTGTTACAAATCAACCTCTCTGGCAAGGGGAATTTAGCCCCTAGCAGTGGGATTGATCAACTCCAAAATTACGTTCTTGGGGGGGATTGTTGGCGGTATGATTTATAATGCCGATATCTCGCTCTTACAATTCTTACTCGTTTTACTCATCTGGACCTTAATCGTCTTCACAATGAAGTTTCTAACCACTCACAATCGCTGGATTAAACGCTGGGTAATTGGTAATCCACAAACAATTATCACCAACGGCCACATTGATATTCAAACGGCCTCTAAGAATAGTTTATCCGCACAGGATCTGTCGTTTAAACTCCGAATTGCCGGGATTAGCGATATTCGCACGGTCAGTCGCGCAATCTTGGAACAAAACGGACAATTAACCATTACGCAAAAAGGCGACGCCACGATTAAATATCCGCTGATTATGGACGGCCAGATTAATTCAGAAGCACTTGAATTAATCGATCAAACTGAAGAATGGCTCCTCGCCGACATTCAACAGCAAGGCTACAGTCTTCAACAAATCTACATGGCTAACTACTTGAACCATGAAATCGTGATTACGCCCTATTAAAAAAGATGACCCGCAAAGGTCATCTTTTTTAATATCGTACTCTTTGGAGAAGCGTTGCAACCAACCAGACAATCGCCCCGCCAATTAAAACAATCGTGCTTGTCTTCAAACCATAATCCAGAACAGCCAACCCATAGTCGGTAATTGTTTGATTAAAATCGCCCGCTTTTTGAGCAATTTGTTCAACAATGCCACTATATTTAAACGCAGCCGCCCCTAGTGCCAAGAATAAGCCACTCCAAGCAAAACTTGCACCAACACTCCCTAATACATACCGGAATTGACCACTTAGTCCCCATTGAACTAGTACAAGAACAATTCCCATAATAATTGCAACCCAGGTTAAGATATTGATCACATTTCTAACAAACAACATCTTAGTCGCTAGTGGTGCTAAGTAAGGTGCTTCAATTTGGTTCGTGAGGTATTCTTGTAGTGGTGGTTGAACCGCAACCACTGCCGTTTTAATTAAAGATTCCGTCAACGCATTTTCAGGCACAACTGCTTCTAAATGGGCTGCAAGTTGTCCCATCATTTGTGCTGTGGGTAACGGCTTTTCTTGTCCTATATAAATATTATGAACAGTTTTCTTTAAATCGGCCCGCACATCAGATTGGGTCAGTAATTTGACTTGTACTTCAGTTGGTAGCCCATTTTTTTGTGCCGCATCTAATAAAACAACGTTAATTTTATCAGTCATCGCAGCTAACGTCTTCGGTTCACTGAGCTGTTCTTGCGTAAATGATTCTCTCAAAACTGTCAGGCTGAGAATCATGCCACCAATGCCAAGGAAAACGCAAAGAAAGATTAAGAACGTCAAAAAGCGACTTAAACCTCGATGTGGTCGCACGCTTGGTTGATTTTGATTCAAACGACTAATTGGTTCCATTGATTAAACACCCTTTCTATTCACGAACCCTATTAAACTTCAAGACTAGGATTCTTAATCATTAAATGCTAAAGTGAACTTATCAGTCACAGGAGGCCATTCAATGTTAAAAAATTTAACGATTCTCTATATTTCAATTGCTGGTAATACACGTTCATTTGTAACGGATTTACAGGATTATGCGGCGCAACAACATGCTAATAACCCAGCGTTACCAACCATTACCCTCACAGAAATTTCGGATGCGACCCCCTTTAAAGCGGAGACCGAACCGTTTTACGCGTTCGTTCCAACTTACTTAGATGGTGGCAACGGCATTGATAATGGCGTTAAAGAATTAATGACCAATAGCTTAGGCGAATACATCGATTATGCGCAGAACGCACGCCTTTGTTATGGAGTAATCGGTAGCGGGAACCGCAACTTCAACGAACAATATTGCTTAACTGCTAAACGGTATGCGGTCCAATTCGATGCACCGTTTATCGCCGATTATGAGCTCCGTGGCAATGCGAAAGATGTCGCGCGGATTTATACCTTAATGGTCGCTAACGCGCAACAGCATGCCTAAAATTTAAGATTAGCCGGTAATGATGTGATTAACTCGCTGGGTTGTTGGACAATTTGGACAGCACCCGCCTTTTTGAGTTCCGCGATTGTGCCAAACCCATAACTAACACCAACTGCATTCATCGCGTTTTGCTTAGCGCCCAAGATATCATTTTGGCGATCACCCACCATCAATAATGGTGCAGTTTGTGGCGATAGACCAAGTTCTGATAATGCGTAAGTAATGACATCCGCTTTTTTGACCCGAGTTGTCTCATCAACACTTGCTCCAAAAACACCGCTAAAGTAATCGCCTAACTCTAAATGATCAATGACCTTCTTAGCGAATGGTTCTGGTTTCGAAGTCGCAATTGCCAGTTGTAAATCCTGGGCTTGCAATGCCGCCAGGGTTTCTCGCATGCCAGGATAAAGTTGATTTTCATACAACCCTTTAGGCGCATAATAGGCTTGAAAGACTTTAATAGCTTCTCGAGTAGCAGCTGCATTTAAACCAAACTCACGCATAATTGTTTCATTGAGGGGTGGCCCAATGAATGTGACCAGTTCAGCTTTGGTTTGCGTCGGCAATGGTAACTCCTCAATCATATACTCCAAGGCGTTCACGATGCCTTCTTGCGAATCGGCTATCGTGCCGTCCAAATCAAATAAAACGGTCCCCTTTGTCATATCAATCACCTCTCGATCTCTTATAAAGTACCTTCATTTTAGCATACTCTTTGAACCTTAAACTTTCCTTATTGCTTTTTTCATAAATCTATAAACCTCTGGTCACAAAATCTTCACAAATTCCCATTATAGTATTGAGTATAGAAAAGCGAATCTTTTCTATTTCATACTACTTAACTTTTTCATTTTACTCCTCCAAAGTAAAATTAAGGTAGACGCAATCTACCACGCACGTATTATTCCCCCAAAGTAATACGTGTACCCCTTACTCCTTTTTAGATCTTCGGATCTGCTAGAAACCAGTCTCCCCAAGGCTGGTTTTTTTGTGTCCCCATCAAAAAAGCCGCCAGAACAATTTACGTTCTGCGATAATCCCTTTATGGTTGTCAGATGAAATACAATAATTCATCTGACGA
>ERZ794962.48-NODE-48-length-22833-cov-9.257002_pt1 | contig 22833 bp, 22 predicted proteins | sample MGYA00375739_ERZ794962 | MGnify/ENA primary metagenome ERZ794962 (study PRJEB30138, sample SAMN05968710) | food fermentation metagenome | isolation source: fermented_meat | host: spontaneous_fermented_meat_time_7_first_replicate;spontan... | place: Italy | collected...
CAACGATCTTAACCAAACGGAAGTGCTTAGTTGCAGACAAAGGACGTGTTTCCATAATTTGAACAATATCATTCATCTTAGCGCTATTGTTTTCATCATGGGTTTTAAACTTCTTCGTGTACTTAACTCGCTTGCCATAGACTGCATGTGTTACATAAGTATCAACAGCGACAGTAATTGTCTTGTCCATCTTATCTGAAACAACACGGCCTTGGTAAACTTTTCGAGCATTACGTTCTTCACTCATTTTTCAGCTTCTTCCTTTCGTCTTATTTACTGGCGTTTGCCAATTCTTGTGCACGAATAACTGTTTTAACTCGTGCGATGTCCTTACGAACTTGTGCGATACGCGCCGTGTTTTCAAGTTGACCAGTAGCCAATTGAAAACGTAGGTTGAATAATTCTTCCTTGAATTCGGCTTCGTGCTTTTGCAAATCCGCAAGTGACAATTCTTTTAACTCACTTGCTTTAGCCATTATTCAGCCTCCCGAGCAATAATCTTTGTACGTACAGGCAACTTGTGTTGTGCTAAACGTAATGCTTCACGCGCAGTTGCTTCAGGAACACCTGCGACTTCAAACATTACCTTACCACGTTTAACTGGTTCAACCCAACCTTCAGGTGCACCTTTTCCGTTACCCATTCGAACACCGACACCTTTAGATGTATATGACTTGTGAGGGAAGATTTTAATCCAAACCTTACCACCACGTTTCATATAACGTGTCATTGCAGTACGGGCAGCTTCAATTTGACGGTTAGTAATCCAACTTGAAGTTGTTGCTTGCAAGCCATATTCACCGAATGATACCGTCTTGCCACCTTTTGCTTCGCCACGCATGTGACCACGGTGTACACGACGGAATTTAACACGCTTTGGTACTAACATGTTCGCTTCCCTCCTTACTTACTGTTCTTTTTTTGTGGTAAAATATCACCACGATAAATCCAAGTTTTAATGCCCAAGTTACCATAAGCAGTCATTGCTTCGTCCCATGAGTAGTCAATATCAGCACGTAAAGTATGCAAAGGCACAGTGCCTTCAGTGTACTGTTCAATACGGGCAATATCTGCACCATTCAAACGACCTGAAACCATAACTTTTATACCCTTGGCACCTGAACGCGTTGCACGTTGGATTGCGCCACGCATTGCACGACGGAAAGCCACACGGCGTTCTAAGTCACCAGCAATTTGCTGCCCAACTAAGTGTGCAGACAAATCAGGCTTTTTGATTTCAACAATGTTGATGAAGACACGCTTTGAACGTCCCTTTTCATCAACATCAGTCAACTTAGCCAATTGTGTACGAAGCTTTTCAACCTCGGAACCACCTTTACCAATAACCATTCCTGGCTTGGCAGTATGGACAGAAACATCAACACGTGATTTCGTGCTACGTTCGATTTCGATGCGATCAACTGCGGCGTCAGCTAAGTTCTTTTCGATATACTTACGAATACGTAAGTCTTCGTGAAGTTGGTTAGCATAATCAGCCTTGTCAGCAAACCACTTTGCATCCCAGTCGCGAATAACGCCAACACGGAATCCAGTAGGGTTAATCTTTTGACCCATTACTTTGCCTCCTTCTCAGCAACCACAATTGTAATGTGGCTTGTACGCTTATTGATAGGTGAAGCAGAACCCTTGGCACGAGGACGGAAACGCTTAAGCGTAGGTCCTTCGTTAGCAAAGGCTTCCTTCACAATAAGATCTTCTCGGTCTAATGAGAAGTTATTTTCAGCATTAGCAACTGCTGAGTTCAAAACCTTGTAAATATCTTCAGTAGAAGTGTTAGGTAGGAACTTCAAAATTGCATATGCTTCGTTTACGCTCTTACGACGAATTGTGTCAAGAACTAGGCGTGCCTTACGTGGGGCAACGCGAACGATCTTAGCTGTCGCGCGAGCTGAAGTAATTTGTTCAGCCATTTTTCAATTTCCTCCTTTATTTTTTAACAGTCTTCTTATCATCAGCTGTGTGGCCTTTGAATGTACGAGTTGGGACAAATTCGCCCAACTTGTGGCCAACCATGTCTTCTTGTACAAAAACTGGAACGTGCTTGCGTCCATCATAAACGGCAATTGTAAAGCCGACAAAGCTTGGGAAGATTGTTGAACGACGTGACCAAGTCTTGATCACTGACTTCTTCTCAGAATCCGCTTGCGCTTCAATCTTCTTAAGCAAGTGTGGGTCCGCAAATGGTCCCTTTTTTAAACTACGAGCCATTAGTTATCTCCTTTCCCTTACTTACTCTTACGACTGCGAACAATAAGCTTCGTTGAAGCCTTCTTCTTATCGCGAGTCTTCTTACCAGCAGTCTTCTTACCCCATGGTGACATGGGACTTGGACGACCAACTGGTGCTTTACCTTCACCACCACCGTGGGGGTGATCGTTAGGGTTCATTACTGATCCACGAACGTGTGGACGCTTTCCACGCCAACGGTTACGTCCAGCCTTACCCCAGTTAATTAATGAGTGTTCTGCATTACCAACTTCACCAATTGTTGCGCGGTTAGTTGCCAAAACCAAACGAACTTCGCCTGAAGTCAGACGAACGATGATATACTTACCATCTTTACCCAAAATTTGTGCTGAAGTACCAGCCGAACGTGCTAACTGTCCGCCCTTACCAGGCTTCAATTCGATGTTATGAATCAAAGTACCTTCAGGGATATTACTTAATGGCAAGGCATTGCCGGGCTTAATATCGGCATCAGGACCAGATTGAACTTTATCGCCAACCTTCAATCCTTTTGGCGCCAAGATATATGATTTAATACCATCTTCATAAACTAACAAAGCAATGTTTGCAGTACGATTTGGATCGTATTCGATAGCTTTAACAGTAGCTGTCTTATCATCTTTGATACGTTTGAAGTCTACCAAACGGTAAGCTTGCTTGTGTCCACCAGCATGGTGGCGAACTGTCATACGACCAGAATTGTTACGAGCTCCAGTTTTTGACTTTTTGGCCAACAAACTCTTTTCGGGCGTTGACTTCGTGATTTCAGCGAAATCTGAAGTCGTCATGTTACGACGTCCGTTAGAGGTTGGCTTATACTTCTTGATAGCCAATGTCTTATCCTCCTACTTTATTTTTAACCTTCGTTAAAGATTTGAATATCTTTTGAGTCTTTTGACAACGTTACTGTTGCCTTTTTCAACTTACGTGTGTAACCAACGTAACGACCTTGGCGCTTTTGCTTTCCGCGGACGTTAGCTGTGTTCAAGCCAGAAACTTGAACGTCAAATATTTCTTCAATCGCTTTTTTAATTTGAGGCTTTGTCGCACGAACATCAACTTCGAAGACATAGCGCTTACGTTCTGTTTGCGCCATAGAAGCTTCGGTGATAATAGGGCGACGGATAATATCGCGTGCATCCATTAGGCAAAACCTCCTTGGATTTCTTCGATTGATGATTGAACAATCACCAGCTTATCTGCATTAACAACGTCGAGTACATTAATACCCTTTGTTGTCATAACTTGAACATTTGACAAGTTACGTGCCGACAAGATTGCGTTTTCGTTGTCTTCATCAACAACTACTAATGTCTTTGTGTCAACTGACAAGTTAGCCAAAACTTTCTTGAAGTCTTGTGTCTTTGGTGCTTCAAATGACAAAGCATCAACAACAACTAGCTTACCTTCAGTAACTTTTTGTGACAAAACTGATTTCAAAGCTAATTGATAAGCTTTACGGTTAATACGGTATGCGTACGAACGCGGTGACGGTCCGAAGACAATTCCACCACCACGGAATTGTGGTTCGCGGATTGATCCGGCACGTGCACGACCAGTACCCTTTTGCTTCCAAGGCTTACGTCCACCACCAGAAACCGCTGAACGGTTTTTAACAGCATGTGTACCTTGACGCATCGATGCACGTTGCATCAACACAGCATCTGTAATAACGGCGTTGTTAGGTTCAACGGCAAAAACTGCATCATCTAATTCGATTTCAGCAGCTTGGCTACCGTCTTGCTTTAATACAGCAACTTTAGTCATGATTGATTGTTCTCCTTTCTAATATTTTATATTAAGCTTCTTCAGTTGCAGCAGATGCAGATACACCAGCCATCTTCACTTCAGGATGCTTTGCGTTAACTTTAACAGTTGATTTAACTGTTAATAATGACTTATTGGCACCAGGGACGTTACCCTTAAGCAGCAATAGGTTGTTTTCTACGTCCACGTGGACAATAGCAACGTTTTGCATTGTGCGCTTGTGATTACCCATGCGTCCAGGTAAAAGCTTACCCTTGAAAACACGGTTGATAACAGCACCCATTGAACCAGGACGACGATGGAAACGCGATCCGTGAGACATAGGTCCACGAGATTGGCCATCCTTTTTAATATTACCTTGGAAGCCATGCCCCTTCGTAATACCGGTTACATCGACGTATTCGCCAGCTTCGAATGTATCAACTTTGATTTCATCCCCTGCGTTAAATTCGCCTTCCGCATTGCGGATTTCACGAACGTAGCGCTTAGGGGTCGTGTTTGCTTTAGAAGCGTGACCTTGTTCAGGTTTGTTTGACAAAACTGCGCGCTTATCTTGGTAACCAAGTTGTAATGCATTATACCCATCTGTTTCTGCATTTTTAACTTGCAAAACAGTGTTAGGTGTAGCTTCAACAACAGTTACGGCGATCAATTCACCAGTTTCAGTGAAAACCTGAGTCATACCGACTTTACGGCCTAAGATACCTTTAGTCATGACTAATCTCCTTAATTATTTTTGTTTGACTGTATTTTGTCTCATTAGCTGAGACGCGAAGTGTATTCCGTAGAATTACAACTTGATTTCAATTGCAACGCCTGATGGCAATTCAAGCTTACGCAATGCGTCAACTGTCTTGTCAGTAGGGTTCACAATATCAATCAAACGCTTGTGCGTACGCATTTCAAATTGTTCGCGGCTATCCTTGTGCTTATGTGGTGAACGTAATATTGTATATAATGTACGTTCAGTTGGTAGCGGAATAGGACCAGCAATTTCTGCGCCCGTGCGCTTAGCCGTCTCAACAATTTTTTCCGCTGATTGGTCTAAGATACGGTGTTCGTATGCCTTTAAACGGATACGGATTTTCTTTTGTGCCATTCTTTCGTGCCTCCTCGTTGATTTTGTAAATCAGCTAACTTCGATTAAAAACCGACAACACTGCTTGTGTTTTGCGCGCCCATGGCAACGCGGCCGCGCGTGTCGCAACCTTAATCATCATCGCTAAACATTGATACACCAGGCTTTCGGTAGGTTTATGTGACTACTGTTCCAAAAGCGTACTTATTTATGTTAACAGAAATTCTATTACAATGCAACTGTTTTTTAAAATTTATCGATGCATCTTTTATTTTTCCTATTTCAAAATTAACTTGTCATTTTTTCATCTTTGTGTCATTTTGAATTCTAAAAATGCATCATTGTATCTTTCCGTCCATGTTTGTCCTAAATCATCATATACCTGTAAATGACTGACTGTTTGATTACTTGGATAAAATTGCTTATCATCACGAATAGCTTTAGGTAGTAAAGCTACGGCTTTTTTATTGGGTGTTGCATAACCAATGTATTCTGCGTTCTGTGCAGCATTCTTAGGCTCACTAATAAAATTAAGAAAAGCGTAGGCTGCCGCTTTATGTTTAGCAGTCTTGGGCATAACAATATTGTCAAACCAAAGATTAGAGCCTTCACTAGGAACAATGTAATGCAAGTGCTTATTGTTACTCAACGCTTCAGCTGCTTCACCTGAGTAGGTAACTGCAATCGACGCCTCATTTTGAGCCATATACATTTTAATTTCATCCGCCACAATAGCTTTAATATTTGGCATCAAAGTGCGTAACTTTGCCTGAGCTGCCGCAAGATCAGCACGTGATTTGTCATTAACTGACTTATTTTGTGTGATTAATGGTATAGCAAGCCCATCGCGCGCAGAATCCACTAACATGATTTGATTTTTAAATTGGGGCGACCATAAATCGTCCCAGTGTTGTATGTCTTTAGCATTAACATATTTATCATTATAGATAATGCCTAATGTTCCCCAAAAATATGGTAGAGAATAACGATTATTTTTATCAAACGATTGATTTAAAAAACGATTATCATAATTACCGATACCCGTTAGTTTAGAATGATCTATTGGTAAAAGTAGTTTCTCACGTTTCATTTTTTGGATCATATAATCAGAAGGCACAGCTAAATCATATGATGTACCACCCTGTTTAATTTTTGTATACATGGCCTCGTTTGAATCAAATGTTTCATAACTAACTCTGTATCCGGTTTCTTTGGTAAATTTTTTAAGTAACGCAGGATCAATATAATCACCCCAATTGTACAAATTTAAAACCTTATCAGAAGAAACATTAGTGCCAGTCTTTGACGATAAATAACGCTGTGTCCCAAATAATATAAGGATGACCATAAGAATAGCCATAATACTAGTTATTATTTTTCTCATACTATAACCCCTCAGATGCAGGCAAGACAAGTCTTGTGCTACGTTTTTTATTCTTCACAGCACGCGTAGATATGACATAATAAAACAGCACCAGCAGCAACGACACCACAAACATCATTGTCGATAACGCGTTAATTTCCAAACTCACGCCTTGACGCGCACGAGAATATATTTCTACAGATAAGGTTGTGAAACCGTTCCCTGTTACAAAAAACGTTACTGCGAAATCGTCGAGCGAATAAGTAAATGCCATAAAAAAACCCGCCAATATACCTGGTGAAATAACTGGTAAAATCACGCGAGAAAGCATTTGCCAGTTGTTGGCACCTAAATCCTTTGCTGATGCCACTATTGATTGATTCATTTCCTGTAACCGAGGCAGTACCATTAGCACCACAATTGGAATGCTAAAAGCAATGTGTGCTAACAAAACTGATGTAAAACCAAGCGCAAATCCCATGACAGTAAATAAAATTAAAAATGATGCACCAATAATGACATCTGGTGAAACAAGTAAAATATTATTTAATGAGAGAAAAATATTTTTCACCACTGTATGTTTTAGATTGTAAATATACAATGCCCCTGCTGTACCAATAATACTAGCAAGCAATGATGACAATAGTGCAATCAAAAAGGTACTCACAACAATTTCTAGTATACGTACATCTGAAAATAATTCACTGTAGTGTTTTAAAGAAAACCCTGCCCAGCCCTGCATGATATCTCCCGCATTAAAAGAATATACAATTAGGAAAAGAATAGGTAAGTATAATAGTACAAAAACACTTCCTAGATAAAAATTACCCCACTTAAACTTTCGACTCATGCGTTAACCTCGCTTCCTAGAACGCTTGCGATCACGTGTGAAGATCATAGTAATTACCATAGCTACAATCAAAATAATGCCAATAGTTGATCCTAACTGCCAATTTTGCGTGACTAAAAAATGTTCTTCGATTGCAGTTCCTAAGGTAATTACACGATTACCACCTATCAATCGCGTAATCATAAACAAAGATAGGCTGGGAATAAAGACTGCTTGAATGCCTGCCTTAATGCCAGGCATTGACAATGGCATTATTACACGGCGCAAGGTTTGCCATCTATTCGCACCTAAGTCTCGACTCGCCTGTTCTAACCTGGGATTAATTTCAGCTAATGAATTAAAAATCGGTAATATCATAAAAGGAATTTCAATATAAGCTGCAACTAACAGAAAACTCCAATTTGAAAAAAGTAGTTGTTGTGGCACGATACCAAATAAACTCATAAAATTATTAACAGTTCCAGTTTTTGCAAGTAAACCGATAAACGCATAGGTTTTCAATAATAAATTAATCCACGTAGGTAAAATAACCAAGAGCAGCCAAAATTGCTTTTGCTTTAACTGATTCAGTAAATAGGCGGTAGGATAACTAATTACTAAAGTAATTATAGTGATTAAAAAAGCATAAAAGACTGAATTAAAAGTCATCAATAAATAGGTGCCACTAGAAAAATAAAGCGCATAATTGTGTAATGTAAAATGCCCATTCTGTGTCGTTAAGGACTGAAACAGCAACAATATCAGAGGTGCTATCACAAATAATAATAACCATAAACCATATGGCATTAAATAAAATAATTGCCTTTGCTTTTTACTTTTCGGCATCCTCCTCGCCCTCATAACTTTCCAAGCGGGCATCAAAGTCATTTTCAGATTCATTGAAACGCATAATATGAATATCTTCGGGATCAAAGGTCAAGCCGACACGCGCATCTATTTTTGATTTATTTGTTGCTTGTACTTGCCATTCGTTTCCGTCGTCATCAATTGCCGTAATTTCATAATAATCGCCACGAAATGATTGATCAGCAATAGTGACAATTAGTTTACCGTTTTCAATTGTCGTCAAATCCAAATCTTCTGGTCTTAACACAATTTCAACACGCTCATTTGGACGCATACCAGCATCGACATTTTCAAAATCTTTCCCCGTAAAGTGCACAAGATAATCCGTTTTCATAATGCCATCTAAAATATTTGATTCGCCAATAAAATCAGCTACAAAATGATTAATTGGTTCATCATAGATATCTTCTGGTGAACCATTTTGTTGGATAACCCCATCATTCATCACGAAAATCCAATCAGACATTGCCAACGCTTCTTCTTGATCATGCGTTACAAATACAAACGTAATCCCAAGACGTTGTTGAATTTCTCTTAATTCATATTGCATTTCTTTGCGTAATTTATAATCTAACGCAGATAGTGGTTCATCCAGCAGTAAGACTTCAGGGTCATTTGCCAGCGCGCGCGCTATGGCTACACGTTGACGTTGTCCACCAGACAATTCTGTAATTTCGCGATCAGCATACTGATTTAATTTAACCAACGTTAACATCTCTGTTACTTTGGTCTTAATATCCTTTTTGCTCATGCCCTTAATACTTGGACCAAAAGCTACATTTTCAAAAACTGTCATATTTGGAAATAAGCCATAATCTTGAAAAACAGTGTTCATATGTCTTTTTTCAACAGGCACATCATTAATAATATTTCCTTCAAACAAAATATCACCGTGTGTGACAGTTAACTGGCCTGAAATGAGATTTAAAATAGTTGTCTTACCAGAACCTGAAGGTCCTAACAACGTATAAAATTTACCGGCCTCTAACTCAAGATCAATATTCTTCAAAACCTCGTCATCACCATAAGACAAGCCGACGTTTTTAAATTCAATAATTGGTGTTGATATATTTGTCAATTCCCAACCCTCACTTTTAATCAATAAATCTATTGTAACAAGAAAAGCACACAACTTCACTGGTTGCATGCTTTTCTTGCTACAATATTTTATCTTTTTTCTCAACTATAACCATGGCAATAATCATTAGTATAAATAACACCAAAATAACAAATATTTGTGGTGTCCAACTGTGAAACCAAGAAAAAGCATAACCGAATAATGCTGGTCCTAGTGCTGCAATTAAGTAACCACCGCTTTGAACCATGCCAGATATTTGTGCTGTTTGACTTGGACTACTTGTTTTCAAACTAAATGTAGTTAATAAGTAAGGGAACAAGCCAGATGTGCTAACGCCAATTAATATATTGACTATTAACCAGTAACTAAAGGTCCCTACGGGATGCAATAACAGCAAATAGCCAAACACACCACTCAAAGAAATAATGCTCATTAAAATTTGTCGCTGTTTACGTGTCGACCGCGCAATGATCGTTGGTATAATCAATGCAAATGGTAAACCTATCAGGGAATTTAAGCCGGAAAAAATACCCGCAACAGCAGGTGACAAACCTGTCTGCACTGCCATAGTAGGTCCCCATGCCATTAAAACGTAAAACATCGCTGATTGCATGCCACAAAAGAACAATAACAGCCAAGCATATTTATTTTTCCAGACACTTATTTTTTCTTGCGTCCGAATAACATGACTTGTTGAAACTTTATTTTGCTTATGTTTTACTGCAAATCTTTCATTTGGTAACCAAATTATTAACGCAATAAATAATGCTATACTCAGTATAATGATAAACATATGCCAATTAGTCATCGCTGTAATTGGTGCTGCCATACTAGCCCCAAAGGCTGTTGATAGCATCATACTGAATGTAAATAGTGATGTCATCGGACCAATTTTAGTTGGAAAATATGTGCGAATGACACTTGGTAATAAAACATTTAAATGTGCAATACCAATGCCAATTAACAATGTTCCAAAATACAAAAATGGTGTATTAACCACTCTAACAATTGAACCAATAATCATCAACCCTAACATCAATGCAAAAGCACGTTCTAAACCAAATTTTTGAGCAGTCTTCGGGGCAAGAGACGAAAATATAGCAAAAGCTATCAATGGAATGGTCGTTAACATCCCTAATTGACCTACTGACACATGCTGCGATTTAGCAATACTACCAAGAATTGGTGGAATTGATGTAAATGGTAAACGTAAAACCATGCCAACCACAATAATACCCAGAATCAAAAATTTACTATGTTCTTTATTCATACTATTCTCTATATTCCTTCAAATAAAACGGTATCACTCTCAAGAGCGATACCGTTTTTAATGAACCGTCGATCATCATACTAAAACAACGATAGTTCTATACTATTTGAAACATTAATCTTCTTTACCACTGTTTTTAATAATTTCTTCTTGAATATTCTTAGGCACAGCTTCATAATGGTCAAATACCATTTGGAATGTACCACGACCTTGCGTAGCTGAACGCAAAGTTGTAGCATATCCAAACATTTCTGACAAAGGTACCTTGGCCTTAACAGCCAAAACAGGTCCACGTGACTCTTGACCTTCAATCATACCACGACGTGCAGAAACATGTCCCATAACATCGCCAAGATTATCTTCAGGTGCAACAATGTCAACAGCCATAATTGGTTCCAAAATAACAGCACCGGCTGTTTTAGCAGCTTCTCTCAAAGCTAATGAAGCCGCAATTTTAAAGGCTGCTTCAGAAGAATCGACATCATGATATGAACCATCATACAACTTCGCCTTCAAATCAACTAATGGGAATCCAGCCAAAGGACCAGCATTCAATGAGTCTTTCAAACCAGCTTCAACTGAAGGAATATATTCACGAGGCACGACACCACCAACAATGGCGTCATCGAATTCAAATCCTGCACCCTCTTCGTTTGGTGAGAATTCAATATAAACGTCACCATATTGACCCTTACCACCAGATTGACGCTTGAAGTAACCACGCGCCTGCACTGTTTTTGTAAATGCTTCACGGTAGGCAACTTGAGGTGCACCAACAGTTGCTTCAACGTTGAATTCACGACGCATACGATCAACCATGATATCCAATTGCAATTCACCCATACCAGCAATTAAAGTATCACCAGTTTCAGGATTTGTTGTTGCACGGAATGATGGATCTTCTTCTGCTAACTTTTGAATAGCATTAGACAACTTGTCTTGATCAGCTTTTGTTTTTGGTTCAATTGCTAATTCAATAACTGGTTCTGGGAACTCCATTGATTCAAGAATCAATTGATGATCAACAGATGTCAATGAATCACCAGTTGTCGTATTTTTCAAACCGATAGCAGCAGCGATATCACCGGAGAATACTTCTTCAATTTCAGTACGTGAAGTCGCATGCATCTGCAATAAGCGGCCAACACGTTCACGTGTATCTGAAGACGTATTTTGTACATATGAACCTGATTGCAAAGTTCCTGTATAAACACGCATAAATGTCAAACGGCCAACGAAAGGATCAGTCATGATCTTAAATGCTAAAGCAGCAAAAGACTTACTATCATCGGCAATCAAATCAATTTCTTCACCGGTTTTAGGATCATTCGCAATATAGGCTTTAACATCCAAAGGTCCTGGCAAATAATCAACAACAGCATCCAACATCATTTGGACACCCTTATCTTTATAAGCTGAACCGGCAAGCACTGGGTAGAATTGTAATGCCAAAGTAGCACGACGAACAGCTGCTTTCAATTCTTCAACTGAAATGTCTTCGCCTTCAAGATACTTTTCCATCAAGTCATCATCAACATCAGCAACAGCTTCAATTAATGTATTACGCTTTTCTTCTGCCAAATCTTTCAATTCAGCTGGAATATCGCGTGCTTCCCACTTTTCACCCAATTCATCAACTGGATAATAAGCTTCTTGTGTAATTAAATCAATAACAGCTTCAAAGTCATCTTCTGCACCAATTGGCCATTGGATAGCTTCAGCATTAACTTGCAAACGTTCGTGAATTGAATCCACTGACATTTGGAAATCAGCACCCATCTTATCCATCTTGTTGACAAATACGATACGTGGTACATCATATGTTGTTGCTTGACGCCAAACAGTTTCTGTTTGAGGTTCAACACCAGCAGCACCATCCAAAACCGCTACAGCACCATCCAAAACACGCAGCGCACGTTCAACTTCAATTGTGAAGTCCACGTGACCTGGTGTATCAATGATGTTCACACGATAGGGTGTTTTTTCGAATTGGTCAAAGAAACCATGCCAAACAGCCGTTGTAGCAGCTGATTGAATTGTGATTCCACGTTCCTTTTCTTGTTCCATGAAATCCATTTGTGAAGCACCATCATGTGTTTCACCAATTTTGTGAATTTTACCTGTGTAGTATAAGATACGTTCCGTAGTTGTTGTCTTTCCCGCATCAATGTGGGCCATGATACCAATATTACGTGTACGTTCTAGTGGGTATTCACGTTTTGCCATTGTGAGTTATCTCCTGGTTTTTTTGTTCTGTATGCAACAAAAAGCGACACAGAATTGTGTTCGCTTTTTGACGGTAAACACTGGTAGCATATTACCGTCTACTCTCATTTTACGCTATTTATTGTGTTTGGGAATAATTAAATTCTTAACAATCATAAATATTGTTAATGATACACAACGCAACACTAAATTGCGTCGTACGTTTTACCAACGATAGTGAGCAAATGCGCGGTTGGCTTCAGCCATCTTATGCGTATCTTCACGCTTTTTAACAGATGCACCAGTGTCATTAGCTGCATCCATAATTTCTTTAGCCAAACGCTCATCCATAGTATGTTCATTACGTAAACGTGAATAGTTTACTAACCAACGTAATCCCAATGTTGAACGACGGTCTGGACGAACTTCAATAGGCACCTGATAGTTAGAACCACCAACACGGCGAGCTTTAACTTCTAATACCGGCATAATATTTTCCATGGCTTGTTCGAAAACTTCCAATGGTTCGTTACCAGTAGATTCCTTGATACGATCAAAAGCATCGTACAAAATAGTTGAAGCTGTACCACGTTTACCATCAAGCATCAACTTGTTGATCAAACGTGAAACGAGTTTTGAATTGTAAATTGGGTCAGGCAAAACTTCCTGACGCTTAGTATAACCTTTGCGTGGCATTAGTCAGTCTCCTTCTTACTTCTTTGGCGCCTTTGTGCCATATTTTGAACGTGAAGTCATACGACCATCAACGCCCGCAGTATCCAATGCACCACGAATAACGTGGTAACGTACACCAGGCAAATCCTTAACACGTCCACCACGGATCAAAACAACCGAGTGTTCTTGTAAATTATGTCCAATACCTGGGATATAAGCAGTAACTTCATACAAGTTTGAAAGACGCACACGGGCATACTTACGCAAAGCAGAGTTAGGCTTCTTAGGTGTCATTGTTCCAACACGCGTAGCAACACCACGCTTTTGTGGTGCAACATTGTTTGTTGCTTTCTTTTTCATTGAATTGTAGCCAAAGTTCAAAGCCGGTGACTTTGACTTAGTCACTTGTGACTTACGAGGCTTGCGAACTAATTGATTAATTGTAGGCATTCTACGATCTCCTTAAGATTTTTATTAATAACACAGTTCCAGGTGTATCATAATTGTACTTAAACAAAAATGCCCACTAGAAATCTGCTGACAATTGCCTTTACAGCGCTATTCAGCACGTTGTGATGATATCACAGAACAGATTACTTAAAAGCACGTTCAATATAATACCAGATTGAGTGTAATTGTCAATAGATAACAACCCACTTTATTTATTTTGTATCTAAATTAACATTTTTTGTGCATAATTTCAGCATGCTGCGTATTATTTAGCATGGAAAAATTACTCATTATCATTTTAAATGCGGTTCTCATATCAACTGTTATGTGTCTTGCTGATCGCGTGAATAATCATATACATATTTTTGTTAAACGCTCATTTTGCATGCATTGTGGGCATATTCTGTATTGGTACGACTTAATACCTATATTATCAGCTTTCCTAACACACGCACGTTGCCGGTACTGCCATTACACTTACGGTATGCATTATGCATACTTTGAATTAGTGGGTATGATAGTCGGTACTTATTTATTTTCGGACACATTAGCTTGGATATCAGCCTACTTACTATTATTCCTCGCCTTAGAAGATTGGCATACCAAGCGCATTCACGCCGATATTTTAATACCTTATATTATTTACTTATTCATCCAATCTTGGGGTGATCCAAAAATATTGACAGCTTGTGTCGTAATGATCATTAGCTTATTTTTGGTATACCATCGTCAGGCTATGGGCAGTGGTGATATTCCGGTACTCCTATTGATCACATTAACGACTTCCTCACAAATTTTTCCACTAACATTGCTCGTAGCTTCTATATCTGCGGTGCTTTATCTTGTCAAGCACCATGTTCACCGTCTACCGTTTGTACCGTTTCTTTATTTTGGTTGGCTAAGTATGACTTTAATTGAAAAAATAGTCACACCTCTTGCATCATGAAATCAATTCGCATGTTTTTAAGCTTTTGCGGATAATTTTTCAACTGGTTTGATATTAATTTTAATGACCCCATTTTTTGCACCAATTGTTACAGCACTTTCAGTTGTAATGTTGCCACGGAGCAATTCTTCGCTCAATGCATCTTCAACCTTGGTCTGCAAAGCACGCCTTATTGGACGTGCCCCGTACTCAGGATCAAATCCAGCACTAGCTACAACATCAATTGCTGCAGGCGTTATTTTAACGGAGATGCCCTGTTCTGCGACACGTTGCAGAACTGATTGGCTCATTAATTTAACAATCTGATGTAATTCGTCTTTTGTTAGTGAGTTAAATACAACAGCCTCATCCAAACGGTTAATAAATTCTGGACGGAAAGTTTCTTTTAAAGTCTCACGAATTTTTTCGGCGACAGCTTCATTATTATTTTTTAAATCAACTGCGCCAAATCCCATTGATTTTTCATCACGTAGGCGCGTTGCACCAAGGTTAGACGTCATAATAATGATTGTATTTCTAAAATCAATCTTACGCCCCTTAGCATCCGTCAAGAAACCGTCATCAAACACTTGTAACATCAGATTAAATATATCTTGATGTGCCTTTTCTGCCTCATCAAGTAAAATAACAGAATACGGATGGTTTCTCACTTGTTCAGTTAATTGACCACCTTCATCATAACCAACATATCCTGGTGCTGAACCAACTAAACGCGAAGAAGACCATCTTTCTTGATACTCTGACATATCAATTCGAATCATATTATCTTCACTGCCAAACATAGCTTCAGCTAACGCCTTAGCTAGTTCTGTTTTCCCAACACCTGTTGGCCCTAAGAACATGAATGCACCGATCGGACGACTGGGGTCTTTTAGTCCAGATCGTGCACGACGAATTGCACGGGCAACAGCAGAGATAGCTGTTTTTTGTCCAATAACACGTTTACCCAAAACAGTTTCTAGATTTACCAAACGTTGTTGTTCATTTTTTTCAAGCTGTGTTAATGGTACGCCTGTTTGTTGTGATATTACTTCACTGATATCTTCTGCTGAAACATGTAAACTATAGTGCGGTTGATCAGTATTTTCATTAATCAACAGTTTTGCTGTCATCTTATCAATTTTTGTTTTTAGTTTCATTTCTTCTGCACGTTGTTTAGCAGCTTCTTCGAAATCCAACGCTGCAATCGCCGCATCTTTAGCAGTTGTTACTGCTGATAAACGTGCCTTGTTTCGACTCATTGGTGTTGGTTTATCCACAGCATCAATACGTACTTTTGCGCCCGCTTCATCCATCAAATCAATTGCCTTATCTGGCAAAAAGCGATCTGTAATATATCGAGAGGACAATTTCACGGCAGCTTCAATAGCAGCATCATCAATATGTACTTGATGATGTGCTTCAAATTTTGGACGAATACCTGTCAATATTTCAATCGCATCTGCCTGCGTAGGTTCATTCACCGTTACTGGTGCAAAACGTCTTTCTAATGCGGCATCAGATTCAACATATTTTTGATATTCATCAAAAGTTGTTGCCCCTAAAGTCTGCAATTCTCCACGTGCCAAAGCTGGTTTCAAAATATTAGAAGCATCAATGGCCCCCTCTGCACCGCCAGCACCAATAAGTGTATGTAATTCATCAATAAATAAAATAACGTTACCATCTTGATAAATTTCATCAATGATTTTCTTTAAACGATCCTCAAACTCTCCTCGGTACTTTGTTCCTGCAACTAGCGAACCCATGTCTAAAGCCATTAAACGTTTATTTTGTAAAGTGACTGGTACGTCATTTTTAACAATTTGTTGTGCTAGTCCTTCAGCAATAGCTGTCTTGCCAACACCAGGTTCACCAATAAGAACTGGATTGTTTTTTGTACGCCGTGATAAAATTTGTATCACCCGACGAACTTCTTTTGAGCGACCAATAATTGGATCTAGTTTTTCTTCTTTAGCCATCTGTGTTAAATCACGCGCTAATCCGTCTAATGTTGGTGTTCCTTGAGGTTGCTGTTTATCTCGTTGTTTCATCTGTTTACGTACATCAGTAACACCTAACTTACGCAAAATGGCACGTCTCATTTCTTGTAAATTAGCATCTAAAGCCAGTAAAATACGTGATGATAGAATACTTTCATCTTGAAGAAGTGCTAACAAAATATGTTCTGTCCCAATTTTTGTTTGGCCTAATGCACGTGATTCCTCACCTGACTGACGAAGAATATCGGACGCTTTTGGTGAATATGGCAAATAACTATTCTTGTCATATCGTGCTGTCATGCCATATCCAGTAAAGTGCTCAATTTCTTCACGAATGTCATCATCTGCTACATTAAATTGACCAAGTATTTTACTAGCAATACCCTCTTTTTCAATAGCTAGCGCAAGCAATAAATGTTCTGTCCCCACTGCTTGATGTTTGAAATATTTAGATTGTTCTTGTGCTAACACTAATACATTTTGTGCACTTGGTGTATAATTGGTATCCATATTTTGCCCTCCGTTTTTTAGGCAGTTAATGTCTAATGTTGACTTATATTATAGCGCATTACAGACGCATTAGGAACTGATTTGTTTGAAAATTCAAAAAGCCGAAACTAACTGTTTCGACCTTTACTCACGTTAATTTGGGTTTTTTAAACTTAATTGCCACTGTAAATAGGCATTTATAAAAGGATCTAAATCACCATCCAGCACTTGTTGTGGTTGGTTAGTTTCGTAGTCAGTTCGATGATCTTTGACCATTTGATAGGGATGCAGGACATACGAACGTATTTGAGATCCCCAACCATTCTCTAATTTATCACCTGTCAAGGCAGCTCTTTCTGCTTCTTGTTTTTCCAATTCAAGCTGATATAACTTTCCTTTTAACAGGCGCATAGCATAATCTCGGTTACCATACTGCGTACGCTCGACTGTCGAGGACACTACAATGCCTGTTGGTTCATGTGTTAGACGTACACCGGTGGACACCTTGTTAACGTTTTGCCCACCAGCACCACCAGAACGGAAAACATCCATCTTAACATCGTCATCACGTATTTCTATATCAATCGTGTCATCCAATTCCGGCATAACATCTACACTTACAAAACTCGTGTGACGTCGCCCAGCCGAATCAAACGGTGAAATACGTACAAAACGGTGGACACCCTTTTCGCTACGTAAAAAGCCAAAGGCATTATGCCCCGTAATTTTAATAGTCGCACTATCAATACCTGCTTCATCACCAGCATGGTAGTCTAACACATCCACTTGGAAACCATGTTGTTGTGCCCAACGCGTATACATACGATACAAGTTAGCCCCCCAATCAGTTGATTCGGTACCACCTGACCCAGGATGCACTTCCAAAATAGCATTATTAGCGTCATATGGCTCAGTTAATAGTTGTTCTAAATTATATGTTTCAATATCTTTCAGTGCTTTGACAATACTTTCTTCAAGTTCTGACATCATTTCAGAATCAGTAACGTCTTCAGAAAGCATTTCAATTAACAAATCAATTTCTTCAGCTTGACTTGTTAAATTTAAAAAAGAATCACGTCGATTTTTCAAAACATTGTTTTCTTCAATTATTTTTTGTGCTTTAACGTTATCATCCCAAAATCCAGATTCTGTCATACGATTTTCAAAATCAGCAATTTCTTCTGTTAATGCCTCTAAATCTAATGTTGCGCGAAAGCGTGCGATATTTTCTTGAATATTTGCCTCAGCATGTTTAGCGTCGATAATTTCCATGATTATTGTATCCCTTCAAAAACATAAACGTTTACATCCATTGATATATTTAATGTTAAATTTACTAACAGCAGTACGACATATCCTGCTAATTATTGACATCAAATATTGCTTACGCGTTCAAATTTTGACGGATTTCAGCCTTCATAAACGTACGAGTCGCGTCATATTCAACATCAACAATCATTTTGTTAAAGTTTGTAAATGCTTCATTTTGATACTCTATAAGAGGGTTCAATTGCCCATAACCACGTAAACCTACGCCTTGTCTCAATCGGTCTAATGAATCAATATGATCCGTCCAATGTTGATCAACTGCACGTAAAACGACAACCTTTTCAAACTCTAACATTTGATCTGGGTCATATAACTGCCCTTGTTTAGCTTTATAATTGACCTTAGTTAAGTTCAATAATTGTAGCTTAATATCGTCACGAGACAGGTCTTGTAACTGTTCAATTGTTACATCACCTTCACGGATTAATGCATTATTTGCAAAAGTAATAATTTGGTTCAAATGCCAATCGGTCGCTTTTTTGCTTTTTGTCTGCGCATCGACAACACGATTAATTGTCCGTTCAACCATAGGCATCAAAACCCATTCAAGAGATTCTTTTTCATCAATGACGACATCACGCTGGTGATAAATTAGCTCACGTTGTTCGCGTACAACATCATCATATTGCAAAACATTTTTACGTGTATCATAATTATTACCTTCAACACGCTTTTGGGCTGACTCTACTGAGCGTGTAATCAAGCGATTTTTAATAACCGTTTCTTCTTCATCAAGATTCATTCGTTCCCAGAGCACACGAATACGATCGGCTCCAAAACGAATCATTAAATCATCTTCAAGAGATAAAAAGAACTGTGAAAATCCTGCATCACCTTGACGTCCTGCACGACCACGTAGCTGGTTATCAATTCGACGAGATTCATGTCTCTCAGTCGCAATAACTACCAAACCGCCTAAATCAGCAACACCTGGGCCAAGCTTAATATCTGTTCCACGTCCCGCCATATTTGTTGCAACAGTAACAGCCCCTCGTTGTCCAGCATTTGCAATGATTTCAGCTTCTTTAGCATTGTTTTTAGCATTTAAGACATTGTGTGGCACATTTTGTGCCATCAAAATTTTAGATAACAATTCTGATGACTCCACAGACCCGGTACCAATTAAAATCGGTTGCCCCTTAGCATGTAGTTCCTGTATCATTTTAACAACAGCATTATATTTCGCACGAATTGATGGGTATAACAAGTCAGCATAATCAACACGTTTAATCGGACGGTTTGTCGGAATAGTAACTACTTCCATATTATAAATTTCACGTAATTCTTCTTCTTCTGTTTTAGCGGTTCCCGTCATACCTGACAATTTTTTATACATACGGAACAAATTTTGATAAGTAATTTGCGCCATGGACTTATTTTCTTCTTGAATATCCACGCCTTCTTTGGCCTCAATTGCTTGGTGTAGGCCATCTGATAGACGTGTTCCTTCTGAAATTCGGCCAGTTGATTGGTCAATTAATTTGACCTCACCATTTTGAACGACATAATCCTTATCGTTAATATAATTCAAATTAGCTCGTAATGCCTGATCAATATGGTGTGTTAAAGCAGTATCACCGGCATCGTATAAATTATCCAAATTAAAGAAAATTTCACCTTTATGAATACCTTCATTGGTTAACATCGTTGTTTTAGCTTCTTCATCGATTTTATAATCTTCTTCAGATTGAAGTGTCTTTACAAAACGATCAGCACGCGCATAAAGTTGAGAAACGCCTGAACCAGGCCCTGAAATAATCAAAGGTGTGCGGGCTGTGTCAATTAAAATCGAGTCAGCTTCGTCAATTAAAGCAAAGTTCAAGCCTCTTTGCATAACACGTTCATCCGCTCGACGTACCATATTATCGCGTAAGTAATCAAAACCAATATTAAAGTTAGTGGAATATGTAATATCAGCATCATAAGCCGCACGTTTCTCATCTGCAGGTGAATCCCCTACGTTAACTCCCACCGATAAACCAAGCCAATTATACAGTTGACCCATTTGTTCAGCATCACGTGCCGATAAATAATCGTTCACAGTGACAACATGAACACCACGACCTGATAAGGCATTTAAATAAACAGTCATTGTAGCTGTCAAAGTTTTACCTTCACCCGTACGCATTTCAGCTAAGTTACCATCATGTAACGCAGCTGACCCCATTATTTGTACATGAAATGGGTACAAACCCAGAACTCTTTTTGCACCTTCGCGAGCCACAGCAAAGGCTTCAGGTAATAGTTCATCTAAAGTTTTAGTCAATACCTTATTTTGTTTGTCTTGACCTTTAACATCAACCAATGCATCAGCAATAATTTGCTTAAATTGTGGTGTCTTTGCTTGTAACTCGTCATCCGACATCGCTGCCATTTGGTCAGCATAACTTTCTACTTGGTCAGCAATATGATTTAATTTTTTTAATTGTTTTTTTGAATTATCAACTAATTTACGTATTGGGTTTGCCATTGTTTTTAGCACACAACATTAATTTATCGTGTGTTTCTCCTCTGAAATCTAAATTTGTGTGTTTTTCCGCACAATAGTCTACTTTCAATTATATCAAAAAAACCTGATAAATACAGGTTTTTCATTATTAATGATGTGGCGTAGCAACTAATTTTTCTTGACCACCCATGTACGAACGTAAAATTTCAGGAATTGTTATCGACCCATCTTCATTTTGATAATTTTCTAGAATTGCTGCAACAGTGCGACCAACCGCTAAACCAGAGCCATTTAATGTGTGTACAAGCTGTAACTTATTGTCTTCATCACGATAAGTAATATGCATTCTACGTGCTTGAAAAGCCTCTGTATTTGATACAGAAGAGATTTCACGATATAAAGTTTGCTGTGGCATCCAAACTTCAATATCGTACGTTTTAGCAGCGGAAAATCCCATATCACCTGTTGACAGCATAATAACATGATAAGGTAGCCCTAATTTCTGCAAAATACTTTCAGCGTTGGCTGTCATACTTTCCAATTCAGCATAAGATTGATCCGGTTTAGTAAACTTAACCATTTCGACTTTATTAAATTGGTGCAAACGAATCAGTCCACGCGTATCTTTACCGGCAGCACCAGCTTCTTTACGAAATGAGGGTGACAATGCCGTAAATTTAATAGGTAAATCCTCAGCAGGTAATGTTTCTCCTGAATAATAGTTTGTTAGTGGTACTTCGGCCGTTGGAATATATGTTTGCGCCAAACCAGACACGCGATACGCATCATCTTGGAATTTTGGATATTGTCCCGTACCAAACATAGCAGCATCATTAACTACAATCGGGGTGATCATTTCGGTGTAACCCTCTTTACGATGTTCATCCAACATGAAATTATAAACTGCTCGTTCTAATCTTGCCCCATCACCAACATAATACAGAAAACGTGCACCAGATACCTTTGCACCACGTTCAAAATCCAAAATGCCTAACGCCTCACCAATTTCATAATGTGCTTTTAGCCATTTTGGCGTTTCTAGTCGTGCATGTGGCCTTTTTTGATAGTCAGTTGGTTCCCAAACACGTTGTTCGATATTAGCTGACTCATCCACGCCAACAGGCACTTCTGGGGCAGCCAAGTTAGGTAAGTGCGCTGCTAAATTTTGAACTTGGTCATTTAATTCCAATTGCCGTGCATCTAATTTTTTGATTTCTTGACTAACTCTTTGCATCGCCAAAATAGATTGGCTGGCATCTTCTTGATTACGCTTAGCATATGCAATCTTATCAGATGCAGTGTTTCTGTCTGCTTTAAGATTTTCAACTTTTTGAATTGTATCACGTCGTTCTTGATCCAAATTTAATAATTCTATCAAATTATCTGGTGAAACACCTCGGTCTTGCAATTTTTGTGTTACTTCTGTCACATTTTTTCGCAAATACTTCATATCTAACATAATCTTCTCCTCTGCTGATGTGCCTAAATAGTTAAATTAAAAAACGCGTTTTTCATCCCATCCAAAAAGGACAAGGGACGAAAAACGCGCTTCCGTGGTACCACCCAGATTCTATGCAAATTAATGCATAACACTCATTATCTGATAACGGTGAATAACCGAGTGGCATTACCCACTATCGTGACTTACTGGAATTTCAGCTCGTTGTTTCGCATTATCCAACAACTTTCTTAGATAGCCTACTTATGGTAAGTTAATAGGTTTATTGTATCTAAAAGAATCATAAAAAGCAAGTAAAAAAGTGAATGACTGCTGCCAGTCACTCACTTATCTATGGGCCATCCAGGACT
>ERZ794962.49-NODE-49-length-22481-cov-6.153304_pt1 | contig 22481 bp, 20 predicted proteins | sample MGYA00375739_ERZ794962 | MGnify/ENA primary metagenome ERZ794962 (study PRJEB30138, sample SAMN05968710) | food fermentation metagenome | isolation source: fermented_meat | host: spontaneous_fermented_meat_time_7_first_replicate;spontan... | place: Italy | collected...
GTCTATTATTTGATGATGGTAATCATAGCTGTCATGGCCCACAATGAGCTACATGCGTCGTTTGGTCAAGCAGGATTAGCATCAGGTATTTATATTATTGGTACGTTGGTTGCAAGGTTAATTATGGGTAAGGAACTCGAATTAATTGGGCGTAAACGTGTAGCGCGTTGGGGTGTTATATTTTACCTTATTACGACTATTGCTTATCTAGCCGTTCCATCAATTGGTGCGCTGGATATTGTGCGTTTATTAAACGGATTTGCATATGGCATGACTTCAACAGCATTGAATGCCATTGTAACCGAGTTTATTCCAGATCGACGTAAAGGTGAAGGAATTAATTACTACGGCTTGAGTACGAGTTTAGCAGCAGCTATTGGACCGTTCATTGGTTTGTTATTGTTTCATGCGACAGGATTCCATTTCATTGTGATTATGTCGGTTGTTTTGATTGCTATTTCTATGTTTGCATTGTTCGCAATTCAAATTAATAATGTTAAGTTAACAGATGAACACAAAAATGAATTAAAATCATGGAAATTATCTAGTTTTATTGAATACAAGGTTTTGCTGATTGCATTCATTGGATTTTTGATGGGCTTGTCTTATTCAAGTGTATTGTCATTTTTGGCATCGTATGCAGAAACTTTGAATCTTGTTTCAATTAGCTCGTTTTTCTTCGTCGTGTATGCAGGAATAGTGACATTAACACGGCCAATGTCTGGGCGCATATTTGATCGATTTGGTGAGAATTACGTGATGTATCCAAGTTATATATGTTTGACAATTGGTTTGATAATACTTGGTATGACAAATAGTGCTTGGATGTTGCTATTGTCAGGTGCATTTATTGGCTTGGGATATGGCACATTTATGTCAAACGGACAGGCTGTTACATTGAAGTTAGTAACGAGCCATCGTATTGGTATTGCCTTGTCAACCTATTTTATCGGTTTAGATTTAGGATTAGGTGTTGGTCCATACATCTTTGGTTCACTTCATGGGCAATTACCATTCCGTGATTTGTATTATATTGCAGCTGTTATTCCAGTTGTATCTGCTATCTTATATTTGTTATTTTACAGACCTAATAAGAATAAAATAGAAGAAATTAATCAATTAGCTTAATACAAAAATGGCTTGTTTCACGTGAAACAAGCCATTTTTTTATATTATCCAATCGTCTAGAGACTGGACTTCGTGAGTTGGTTTTTTTAGTACTTGTGTAATCTGGTCAGGTGTTGACACGCCAGAATAAACTAGCAATGTGTCAATATTATTGTTGATACCTGCTAAAATATCCGTGTTGTAATTATCACCAACCATAATAACATCTGCTTTTTTGACTGACATACGTTGTAGCGCGCCAGTCATAATTGGGGATTCGGGCTTTGCAATAACTAACGGATCTGTCTGTGTAGCTGTTTGGACAGCAGCTATTATTGCACCAGCACCAGGCATTAAACCATGTTCTGTTGGTAAATTTGTATCAACGTTGGTCGCAATGAATTTAGCACCAGATTGAATTGCTTCTGTTGCTATTGCTAATTTTTGATAAGTGACATGGTGGTCTAAACCGACGACTACAGCGTTTGCAGACGTATCAGTCACGATTGTGAAGCCCGCAGCAGTCAATGCCTCGATTAAGCCAATTTCACCAATAACATAAATTTTAGTGCTTAAGGGCATGTGTAGTGACAAATAATCAGCAGTTGCCATAGCACTTGTGTACACTTGATCGGGTGATGTGGGAATATCATGGTTGATTGTTAAATTGTTCGCCACATCAATTGGATTCTTGGTTGAGTTGTTTGTGACAAATAGATAAGGGATTTGGGCGTCGCGTAAACGTTCAATAAAACGCCTACCTGAAGGATACTTAGTTTTACCTTGGTATATGGTGCCATCGAGGTCAATGAAATAAGTTTTGTAGTGTGTCATCGTTTAATCTCCATTTAATTTGAGTCAATTATATTATATACATCAACTCGTGTTGATATCAAACAACGAATCAACGGACTTCTCTCCAATCTCAATCTCCCAAAACATAAAATCTCCCTAAAATATTTTATAAAACATGTCCGCCCGCAAGCAGTTGCGGGTTTTCGTTGCATATAGGGATAAATTGGTGCAACTCATTACTGAAAAAGGTAGAATAGAGTGATGAAAGTTGTATCAACTTTACTAGATCTAACATCATTTGGGGAAAACAATGTCTAAAAAATATAGAACACCACCTTTTTTAACACCATCGGCTATTGTATCACTTATAGTTGCTATCAGTGCGGGGAATATAGCTGTCAATGTTGCAACGGGAACAAGTGAAGGTGGACAAACTGCACCACGTCAAAGTAGTATAAGCCCGTCATCGTCTACGTCAAGTAGTAATTCAGATTTGACCACTAGTAAAACAACATCTAGTAGTAATGATGAACCTTCTGGAAAAGAAGATGAATCTGCTAAGCAGCCGACAAGTAGTACAGCGAATACCTCTGCCAATAGTAGCAGCACAGCACCAAGGGCAACAAGTAGTGACGTACCTGCCAGTTCTTCAAGTTCGGTATCAGAGTCTAGTACGCCATCAGTATCAACGTCTGAAGCAAGCTCGCGTGCAAATAATGTTCCGGGGGGAGGCCAATAATGTTTACAATTCTTGATCTAATTAATCATTATTTAGGTTATTTTACAACCAGCTCCAAGATAAAAGGGCGCATTTATACCGCAGTCAGTGCTGTCGGTGTCTGGTACTTAGTTTATTTAGCCTATCGCTTTTTTGCAAACGGTCGTTGGTTACGGGGATCATTGATAGCTGCTTTTTTTGTTTTTTTGTTTTATTTTGTGGTGCTAAATATAATATATTATTTTACAAAATCTACTTTTAAATGGGATGTTTCACCACATATTGAAAAAATACTTGGTGGACCACATGTGGATGAGGAAACATCTAAACAGTCCACGATGGTACCAGCCAATGGTATATATCAACGTCAAAATATTATGACTGGTGTGGTTGAAAGCGACATAGTGCAACAAGAAAATATCACATTATTAGCAATAGAGTTAGATCAGTTAGGTCTAATGAGTCATGATTATGGCCATCTTGGAGAGCAGGCACAGCGACAAATTATTGCGCAACGAGATGTTGTGTTTGCTAACCATCCAGGCACACTATTACCATATTTTGATATGGTGGTTGGAGATGACGCAACTAAGATTGTAGGTGGTGTCAATCAACTGCAAGCTCATGACCTCGGAACGTTAGTCATGGTAGGTATGACACCAACGAAACAGGCACTGAATAATTATCGTTTGGCGCTATCTGCAGTGCTAGTTGCTGGCGGTGTTGGTCATACTGCAACACGTTCAGAATTAACTAATACTGAAAGAGCATACAAAATTCAAGTAGAAGTAGCTTACGAAAAAAAGAATTGAATTACTTCAATTCTTTTTTCATACCGATATGAGCTATGCCTGCTTCAAAAAATTCAGAACCATATGTGTGGAAATTTAATTGATCGTAAAATTTTCTAGCTTGTATTTGAGCACCAAGGTCTAGCGTATGAATATGGTAAATAGGGGCAAGACTTTCAATGTAATCAAATAGTTGTGAACCCAATCCTTGACCACGCATGTCATATAATGTTGCGACACGTTGGACATGCCAAACGCCTGTGTTTTCTTCTATGACACGTGCAGTGGCTGCGGGTTGGTCATTAACGTAAGCAACGATATGTAGGGCTTTTTTCTCTGTTAGTGGGTTGTTCATCTCATCAGCGAGTGATACACCCTGTTCACCAACGAAAACAGTGGTTCTTATATTGAGGGCATCATCATGGATTACGCCAAGCCCTAATTGATGTTTAATTTCTATTGTCATATTAAATATTATAACAAGATTTAACACAAGGTGTATAGGATATTGGTATAATGGAATTTATGGAAAACCGAGTAAAAAAAACTTTGAAGCGTTTCTACAGTAACGTTCTTTCACCAAAAAATTGGATACGTCAATTAAACACACGGCTGGGAATCTTTACATGGGTCATTGTAACCTTAACATTGAAGACAATTTTAGCTTATGGTGCTGATTTTGAGTGGTTACATGTGCAAGATCCAATTCAAGTCGTACTCATGTTGCTAAATCCGGTAGGATTTACCATTTTGCTGTTTAGTCTGACGCTTTTTATCAAACCTAAGCAATTGTATTATGGTGCACTCATTGTACTTGACGCAGTGATGACATTGTTACTATATCTCAATGTTATTTACTTTAGAGAGTTTTCAGATTTCATGTCAGTTAATACAATGCTTGGCTATAATACAGTTAATCAGGGTGGAAAAGCTGCGGGAGCTATAGCTTTTGGGATGCATGATTTTTTGTTTTGGATTGACATTGTCATACTAATTGCTTTATTTTTAGCACGTAAAATACGTTTTGATAATGAAGTATTACCTCGTTTTAAACCATTTAAAATTTTGACAATTGGATTTTTTGTTTTAACGACTAATCTTTTGGTGGCAGACATTGATCGACCACAGCTTTTGACGAGACAATTTGATCGAGAATACATGGTTAAATATCTCGGACTTGGGCCATTTATGATTTATGATGGCATTAACACGTATCAAACAGGACAAGTACGTAAAAGCGCCACACCAGAAGAATTTACGCAAGTTAAGAATTATATTCAGAAACATTATGCTAATATCAATCCAGAATTTTATGGTAAAGCAAAAGGGAAAAATGTGATTGTCATCCATCTGGAAAGTTTCCAGCAAATGTCAATTGACCGTAAGATTAATGGTCAAGAGGTGACACCATTTTTAAATAGTATTTATCATAGTAATAGTACTATTGCGTTTGATAATTTTTTTCATGAGGTTGGCCAAGGGAAAACGTCGGATGCTGAAAATATGTTGGAAACCTCTACTTTTGGGTTACCACAAGGATCGTTATTCTCAAAACTAGGCAATGATCAAACATTCCAAGCAATGCCGGCAATTCTAGGCCAACGAGATGGTTACTCCAGTGCGGTATTTCATGGTAATTTGGGGACTTTTTGGAATCGTAATAATGTCTATAAACATATGGGCTATCAAAACTGGGTTTCTGGTGATTATTTTGATGTGACTGGTCAAAAGGCAACAACGTGGGGACTGAAAGACAAATTATTATTTAAGGAATCAGTGCCCTATTTAGAAAATTTGCAGCAGCCATTTTACGTAAAATACCTGACTGTGACTAACCATACACCATATACGTTAGACAGGGAAGATCGTGATCCAAATTTTGTTACGACTAATAGTGGCTCGAAAATAGTGGATAATTATTTTGTGACTAACCATTATTTAGATCAATCGGTGAAAGAATTCTTTAATTATCTTAAAGCTTCTGGCTTGTACGATAAGACGATGGTTGTTTTATATGGGGATCATTATGGTATTTCTAATACAGATGCCAAGTATTTGGCGCCAATTTTAGGAAAAAACGAGAATGAATGGAATGACTTAGATAATGCCAACTTACAGCGTGTGCCCTTTATGGTGCATATACCGGGTATGAAAAAAGGATATATTGACCATCAATATGGTGGTGAAATCGATGTTGCGCCAACAGTTGAACATTTGTTAGGTGTTAGCACACAACGTTATATACAGTTTGGGCAAGATTTGTTGAGTAAACAGCACTCAGATGTTGTTGCATTTCGTAATAAAGATTGGATAACAAGCGATTATGCGAGCTTATCTGATCGTTATTGGGACGTGAAGACAAATGAAATCATTACAAATCCTAGTCCCAAATTACAGAAAACATTCGATCGTATTCAATCGGGTGTCAATGAAAAATTAGCAATGTCAGATAACCTTAATCAGAAAAACTTATTACGTTTTTATAAACCAAAAGGGTTTAAAGAAGTTGAAGTGAGTCAATTTGATTACAGTAAACGTGCAACAATTAGCCGTCTAAAGAAACAAAACGTTGTTTTAGGGAAAGCATCAACTAGTTTATTTGCTAAAAACGGGAATCAATCAACATTAAGCAAATATGTAACAGATGCACCGGAAGCAAATGACGAAAAAACTGATTCGACACGCTTGTTACCACGCAATGCAGATGACTGGAGTCAGATAGAATAGTGATGATTTGCCAACTTAGGGTTGCTGCTAACAGAGCTGCCCGCAAGTTGGCATTTTTTGTTACAATAGATTAAATGTCATTTGGAGGTATATTAGGATGGAAATTTTGATTGCGTTAGAAAATATTGGATTAGGTGGCATGAAACGCGCCACAACAGTAGTTGGGAATGCATTGAGCACACGACACTCGGTCACATATTATAGCTTTTCAGATACTGAACCTTTTTATGATTTAGAAGCACCACTTATCGTCGGGAAAACGCCTCGGATATTTGATAATGATGCGCAGCCATTTCAACGTTTTGATCGACAAATTAAAGAGTTTGAAGCAGTTGCTAGTCATTTTGATGTTGTTATTTTAGCTGGCGGATTGTTATCCAGCTTTGCGGCACAGTTAAGTTTACCAAATACAAAGCTAATCGGTTGGATGCATAATAATGTTCATACGTATCAAACGCAGTATTATGCAGCCATGCGGCAGGAGTTTGATGCGGGTTTACGTGCGTTAGATGTGATTGTTGCACTAACGGAATCTGATTTGGCAGGATTTTCAGTATATAATAAAACAGTTAAAATTTGGAATCCATTGACTATTACGCCCAATGGACATGCTAATTTAGCAAAGCATACTATTGCTTTTACAGCTCGAATAGCTATTCAACATAAAGGGATTGATTTTGCCGTTCAACTAGCTTCAAAATTACCTGAAGACTGGCAATTAGCAATTGCTGGCAGTGGATCACCTGAAGATATGTTAGCATTTAAACAATTGGTGGCAACCTACCAAGCGACAGATAAAATTATTTACCGCGGAGCGTTGAAAGATGATGATTTAAGGGCACATTATCAAAATGCGAGCCTATTTGTACAAACTTCGCGCTGGGAAGGGCTACCATTAGTCTTAGTTGAAGCTATGAGCTTTGGATTACCAGTTGCTGCCATGAGAAACACAGGGTCAGCTGAAGTGTTGCGCGAAGGAGATTACGGTATTTTGACACCTACTGCTGATGTGGCAGCTTTGTATACAGCAATTGAACCTGTTCTTCTTGACGAAGAAGTACGTCAGGCGTATTCTGAGAAGAGTCTACAGCGTGTAGAAAGTTTTAAAATTACGCCCATATTATCACAATGGGAAACATTATTTAACTAAAAATTTGACAACTAAGTTAACAAGAATATAATAATGCATAGAGGCGCGTACGCATGAGTTCAGAATCGATCCCTACACACTTTAGAAAATTTAAAAAACCGTCATTTGATAATCTTCAATTTCGAATTGGCGAATTAGCCCGTATGACAAATGTGTCTACCCGGCAATTACGTTATTGGGAAAAGCAGGGTTATGTTACGTCAATTGAACGGGATGATTGTCAAGAAACACGCTTATATGGGTTTCGAGCTTACATTAAGGTGTCGATCATCAAACAACATCTTGACGATGGTGAATCATTACATGAAGCTGTTTTATCGGCTAATGATCAACTTGAAACTGTATCAGTTATGCAGCATATTATAAAAAAAGCCTTTCAAGGCTTCGAAAAGTATGAAGATGAGTTTGTTGTTAATCTTGGTTTTTTTGACGAGGATGAGACGCAATTACTTTATGCTTCTATTGACGGGGGGAAAGTCAAGTATAAACTTGTGAGTGTGTCTGATAAAAATGCACAGTCAAAAAAGTGAAAATGGTATGTCATTTAAGGAGCATCAGTTATGGCAACGACTTGGATCCATCAATTTACAATAACTAACCAAAACGCGGGGCAGTCTGTTAAACAAACATTGAAAATGTGGTTGTTACCACAACGGATCCGCGGTGCGTTACGAATTAAAAAAAACTATTTAGTCAATGGTAACGAAGTACCCACTAGTTATGAACTGCAAGTCAACGATAAATTAACTTTACGGTTTGATCAGGAAGATTTTCGAACGAGCGAATCACACTATCCACCAAATGGTATGCAACGTGTTGGAATCGTTTTTGAATCAGAAGATTTTGTTGTTGTAAATAAACCTGCGGGTATGAAAATGCATCCACATACACTAACAGAAAATGATACCTTATTAAATTACTTGGCTGCTGATTTTAGTGAAAGACATCTCGTCAGTGCTGGCGTTGTGGCAAGGCCGTATATGGTTCATCGTCTTGACCGGGAGACATCCGGAGCCGTCATTGTAGCTAAAAACCCTGTTGTTGTCCCAATATTAAACCGAATGTTGGCTGACAAAGACATTAAACGTACTTACTTGGCATGGGTTAATGGTAAAATGACTGGTAATTCGGGGACAATTAATGCGCCGATTGGTGTCGATTTGGATGATGATCGAAAACGTATGGTCAATGGCATTGATGAACAACTAGCAATAACACATTGGACGCAGATACATATGGTATTTCAAAAAACGCTGTTACGTGTACAATTAGAAACGGGTCGTATGCATCAAATTCGTGTTCATCTTGCAGCTATTGGACATCCAATCATTGGCGATTCATTATATGGCAGTGCAGTGGGAACCGTACGTATGATGTTGCATGCAACATCAATTGAACTCACGATACCATTTAGTGGAGACACAAAAATGGTTAGTGTACCAGTACCACCAGATTTTCCACGGCAACTGTCAATACAATAAAAAATCATCTCACACATGATGAGATGATTTTTTATTATATTAAATTAGGCAACTTCTTTAACTTCTTTGTTGAAAAAGTTAGCGGCATATGCTGCCAAAACGCCACCAAGTAAGTTAGCGACGATATATACCCAAACATGACCTAAGGCTTTTCCTTGAACAAAGATAGCTGGTGATAGGGCACGAGCAGGGTTAAAGGCGCCACCAGTGATTGGTAATGCGACGATAAGCAAAGCTGATAACCACAGTCCAATAATGATTGGGGCTGGTACGTTAGCCAATTTTGTAACAATTGAAATAACTAAAATGAATAGGAATGTCAAAACTAATTCAAATATAAAAGCTGTTAACGTTTGGCCATCAGCAAAGTTTGTTTGACCTAAGCCGGCAAGGTTCACAAATTGTGACACTGACATTTTTTGACCAGACAAAGCTTGTACGACTGTTGGTGATTTTAGGTAGGCTGATATACCGCCGTAAACGGCAGCTGAGGCTACAATGGCACCAAGTAATTGGGCGATAACATAACCAATGAATTCAATCCATGTTAAACGCTTTTGTATAGCCATTGACAATGAGACAGCTGGGTTGAAGTGCCCGCCTGAAATATTGCCAAAGGCATAGATTGCAACTGCGAGGGCTAATCCAAAGGCCAATGCAATTGTTAATGGTGAAGATGCTGTAGCGGCTGAATAAACAACGCTACCAGTTCCGACGAACACCAATATGAAAGTGCCGAGGAATTCTGCGATATACTTACGCATGAGTATGTTCTCCTTAAGTTATGTAAAATTACCAATACATTCTATTATACACTTTTACATTAAACAACAGTTAAATTGTGACAGAAACTTAAGCGAAGTTAAATACTTTATATTATTAAGTGTGAGTTTAGCTAGTAACTTCCTATCATTAAAAATGATAAAACTATTAGAGAAAACGCTTACATTGTTGATGTGAATGTCTTTAAATGGAAACTAATTATATGGTTTCTTTTGTTATACTTACGGGAGGTATTATTTTTGGCGTTGTGACGCTTTAAGCGTCATCGCATTAAGTGTCACAATAATCGTTGAAAGTGACATCACAATGGCACCAATCATTGGATTGAGCATTACACCCATGGCAGCTAAAACACCCGCAGCTAAAGGAATAGCGATAATATTATATCCGGCCCCCCACCATAAGTTTTGAATTTGTTTTGTATGAGCGCGTTTAATGAGTTGTAGAAAATCAATAATTTTTGGTAACTGATTAGCAATCAGTACAGCATCAGCTGCAGCTTGTGCGACTTGCGTGCCAGCTCCGATAGCTATCGACAAGTTTGCTTGCGCAAGTGCAGGGGCGTCATTTATGCCATCACCAATCATCATAACATCACCTAGTTGTTGGTATTTAATGACTAGGGCAATTTTCTCTTGAGGCGAGACTTGGGCGTGAATAGCGTCGATATCTAATTGTGCAGCAACATCTTGTGCCGCTTTTATGTTATCACCAGTGACAAGAACAGGCGTGATACCTAGTTGAACAAGATGCTTTACGAATTCAGATGCTGTGTCTCTAACAGTATCACCTTGTGAAATGGCTGCAACAACTTGATCATGTTTTAATAAATATGAAATTGAACCCTCGTCATGTAATGGTGTGAATAATATATGCTTTTCAGATAAAAAACGTTCAGATACTAACAAATAATGTGTATTATTGACCATACCAGAAACACCATAACCAGCAAGGTTTGTGACATCTTCGGCTTGTAACTGAGGGGCCTGAATTTGATGACTATATGCTGTAATTGATTGTGCGAGTGGATGAGTTGATTGCGAATCTAGCGCTGACATAATAGCAACGGCTTGTGTTTCATCTAAACCATAAGTGATAATGCGATTGACGCTAAATTTTCCGGTTGTCAACGTCCCTGTTTTGTCCATCAAAGCAAATTGTAAATGATTTGCGGTGGTTAATGCCTTACGATTTTTAATCAAAATGCCCTGTGCGGCGGCTACTGATTTTGTACGTTGAATAACTAATGGCACAGCTAAGCCAAGTGCGTGTGGACAGGCAATCACGAGGACAGTGACGGCAATATTAATAGCAGCGCTCAAGCCACGTAGACTGGTCCAAACAATTAAGGCAACTAAAGCAAAAATTAAAGCTAACCAGAAAAGATAGCTGGCAACATGATCGGCCAGTGTTTCAACACGTGATTTTTGATCTTGTGATGTTGCTAGGACACCCTGAAGTTGACCTACAAAAGAATTGCTACCAACTTGAGTTAATCTCAAATCTAACGAGCCATTGCCATTAATTGTGCCACCGACAACAGGACTATTTTCAGACTTATCAATGAGTTGACTTTCACCAGTCATAAGAGATTCATCAACTTGACTGTGACCTGTGATTACGACACCATCTGCTGGAAATGCTTCTCCTGCTAATACTTGGACAATCATGCCAGGTTTCAATGTATGAAGCGGCATATCCATTATCATATCGCCATGCCTGACATGGGCAATATTTGGCATTAATGCTCGTAATTTATCTGTAGCATCACCAGCTTTCATGGTTGCTGCCATTTCAATACGATGACCTAATAGCATAATGACCGTTAAGGTAGCAAATTCCCAGAAAAAATCCATGATATGAGTACCATGAACGAATTGATTGGCTAGTAAAGCATAGATTGAATACCAAAACGTAACTAGTAGTCCCATGCTAACAAGGCTCATCATTGCTGGTTTTTTGGCTTTAATTTCACTTTTGGCACCATCAAAAAATGGCTTTGAACCAATAAAATAAAGGAGCACAGAGAGTATAGCTGTGACCCAATTACTGCCAGGAAAAATTAGTGTGAATGGTAAAGATAAACCCATGAAAGGTGTGATGATAATGATTGGGATCATTAAAGCAAAAGACCACCAAAAGCGGCGTTTCATGTCAGTCATATCCATATTAGCCATACCAGGGTCAGCAGCCATATGCATGTGGTGCTGTGACATATCATGATCAGCCATATTTTCAGTCATAGGCATGTTGGCCATATTGTGATGGCTATGTTCAGTCATTTTCATTGTTCATCCTCCCAGTTATTAGGCATGCAATTACACGCCACAGTTTCAGGTGCAGTACTCAGTTTTTGCGATAAAATATCTTGTAAGCGCAAAATATCATATCGCGATAAAGGTGTTGAAGCAATGGCATTTGTTATAGCATCTCCCACACACATCGCGCACATCGAATTAATGGTCTGATGAAGGGTGTTTGTCATAGCATCTTGCTCAGTGATGGTTGGTTTATAAAGCCGATCACGAACAGCGCCATTATCAATTAAATAACTTTTATTTGTCAACCGAGTGATGAGCGTTTTGATCGTTGATGGTGACCAGTCTGTTTTAAGGCGCATAACACGTATAATTTGTCGACTTGTTGCCTCTCCAAGTGTCCAAATAACACGCATAATTTCCCACTCACTGGTGGTCATGTTTTTATTTGTTTTTATCATATCTATAGTTTACATTTGTAGACTTATAAAAGCAAGCGCTATCTTGTTGTAAATGATATGGTAATATAGTTATTAAGAGGTTTTGACATGGAAAATTGGTTGACAAAGCGTGCGCGATTAACGCCAAACCGTGTGGCAGTTGCCGACGGCAAAAAGCAAATGACATTTGACCAAGTAGCAAGTGAAGCAGCAAATATTGCTGGGAAAATTGCTGCGTTGCGAGATAAAAATGAGCGTGTGGCACTGATTATGAGGAATAGTATACAGGGTTACCTTGTTATTATGGCATTGCAACAGCTCGGGAAAACAATTGTATTTATTAATCGACGACTATCAGCTAGGGAAGTGAATTATCAGTTGGCTGATGCATCAGTTACGGTAGTGTTGACAGATGATAACTACGATAAAAAGTTGACGGTTACGCAGCAAATTAAGTTTTCTGAGTTACCGGAAAGTAGCGCGGCAATACCAGTCGCTGAGTACCCAGAAGATTTTGTGACAAGTGTCATGTACACTTCGGGTACTACAAATAACCCAAAAGGTGTCATGCAAACCTATCATAATCATTTTATGTCGGCGGTGGGCAATGCTTTAAATCTTGGCTTGACGGCAGAAGATACATGGCTGGCTGTGGTGCCTATTTTTCATATCAGTGGTTTTTCTATTCTAATGCGCAGTCTGATATACGGTATGCGAGTCATGCTTGTAGAAAAATTTGATGCGTCGAAAATTAATAAGTTATTAATTCAAGATTCAATTACGACAATGTCTGTTGTACCAGTCATGTTGAAACAATTGTTAGCGGAACTGCCAAAAAATGTGAACTATAATGATAAATTTCGGGCAATGTTGTTAGGCGGTGGCCCAACGGATAAACTGACTTTGCAGCAAGCACAGGCACATCATTTGCCAATTATTCAATCCTACGGCATGACAGAAACTGCTTCTCAGATAGTGGCACTTGATCCAACTGATATTCATGATAAGTTGGGTTCAGTTGGGAAACCATTATTTCCAGTTTCTATTGAAATAAGGGATCAATTTGGGCAATCGGCTCAAAAAGGCAACATTTGGATTAAATCACCAACTTTGACAGTTGGGTATCTTAATCAGCCAGCTAAGTTAACTAAAAATATGCAATCTGGTTGGTTTAACACCGAAGATTTTGGTTATTTTGATGCCGATGGTTTTTTATATGTTCAAGGTCGTGCCGGCGATATGATTAGCTCTGGTGGTGAAAATATTTTTCCGGATGAAATTGAAGCCACCTACGCTAAAATGCCTGGATTAGATAACATGGTTGTTGTTGGGGTACCAGATCAACTGTGGGGATCGATTCCTGTTGCTGTTGTCGCCGGTGTGAATTTGTCGATGGATAAGTTACGTCAATATGGACGTGACAACTTAGCGCATTATAAAGTACCAAAACACTTTTACATCGCTGAAACATGGTACCATACAGCGAGTGGTAAAACTCAGCGTCATCGTTTTGTAGCTGTGTTATCTGAATTAAAAGAATTGAAATAATATTAATAATAGGAGAAATGCGTGAGTTAACGTTTCACGTACTAAAATTATGACACAATCACCAAAAAATACTGATGTTCAGGCGCTTTTTAATAAAATTGCCCCTGAGTATGACAAAATGAATAACATTATCTCTTTTGGGACCCATAAACTATGGCGCCAAAGGGTGATGACTAAAATGACTTTTCCTGTAGGGGCGCATATCATTGATTTGGCAACGGGGACAGCCGATTGGGCAATCGCATTGGCAGAAAAAAGTGATACTACGGCAGATGTTACAGGGCTTGATTTTAGTGAGGAAATGCTTGCAATTGGGCAGAAAAAAGTTGATGTCAGTGATTTCTCTAATAAAATTACCTTGATTCAAGGGGATGCGATGGCATTACCATTTGAAGATGATACGTTTGATATTGTGACAATTGGCTTTGGACTACGTAATTTGCCTGATCCAGTGCGCGGATTGCAGGAAATGTATCGTGTACTAAAATCGGGTGGACAGCTTGTTATTTTGGAAACCTCTCAACCCGATAATCCACTTGTGAAACCATTTTGGCAACTCTATTTTGGTAAAGTGATGCCAATATTTGGCAAAGTCTTTGCTAAAGGAAAATATATAGAGTATAAATACTTGGATGAAACAACTGAAAACTTTATGGATTACTTGACTTTAGGGCAAACATTGCTGAAAATAGGATTTCAAAAAGTGACTATTTCACGTTTTAATCTAGGTGCAGCAGCAGTACATTATGCAATCAAGTAGGTCAATTGTAAAAAGTCGATTAAGATATACTTTAATCGACTTTTTTGTTGGTAGTAAATATAAAAAAGAAAACCTCATCAATATGTCGCCGATAATTCTGCAATTTGGCGTAGTAATTAACAAACAATGGTAAATGGCCGGTCTTAAACTCTAGGCAGATAGGTTTCTGGTCAAATGGGTTGCATTTTCTGGGTTAGGCATGTAATCATTTGATGGTAGTAGTGCAAAGATAAATTACAAAACCCAATAACTTTCTGAACAGATATTTTATTCTGTCCAAGTTATTGGGTTCACTTCAAATATACTGCGGCCTTTTTTATTACAGTTTAATATCTTAGTATTGTTGATATACTAGGCCATGTCAAATCGTGGTTAGCGATAGATTTCTATAAGTAGACCTGTCCTGTTACTTAGCTTCCTTACCACTTAATAATAAACAAGGTAACACAATTGCGAAGGCAAGCCATGTTAACCAGGTAAAACCGTTTGACAAAGCCGTAGAATATAAATGTTGTGCCAAATTTGGGTGCGAAGTTAATGCAGTTTGTTGTTGTGTCAACAACTGGGTAAACTTGTTAGAAACAACCATAGAAACTAACGATGTGCCATATGCGCCACCAACATTTTGGAAAATACGAGTACCAATGGTAGCTTCTGGGACATCTTGTTTAGGCATCCCCGTGTAGGCGTCAGTCATCAATGGTACAAAAACCGTGTTGATGCCAACACCACTAATAAAGAGAATAACACTAATCAGCCACATGCTGGTTGTTTCATCAACTTGTGTCAAAGCAACTAATCCTGCAACAACTAAGATAAGACTACCGAATACCAAATTGCGTACGCCCAATTTATCCATTAATTTACCCGTTAAAGGACGTGCCAAGAACATGCCAATACCCTGTGGAATCAATGCATATGAGGCATTTAGGGCACTAAATCCACGTGCTGATTGAAAGTAGGTCGTCAACAATAGAGATGTACCGTTCATGATGATGGATGCTAAAATCAAGCCAACTGTGGCACCGACATATGAATGGAATTTAAACAAATGTAAAGGTAAAACGGCGGTTTCTTTACGAATATAGGCCCAAATCAGATATAAAATGAGCAAAGCAATACCCAATATAATAAAAGGTTTAGTTTCGCCATTCCAAAGTGTCTTATCTGCCTTAACAACAGCATAAATTAAAGCTGTCACAAAACCACCCATCAATAAGGTACCAACTAAATCAAATGGTTTGCTGGTGTTTTGAGCTGGCATGTGTGGTAACTTCCAAAAAATGCCAATAATAGCTAACAAGCTGACTGGTACGTTGACCAAGAAAATCCATTCCCAAGAAGCAGAGTTCATAATAAGGCCACCAATAATTGGACCGAAAATTGGACCTAACATCATAGGTAACCCAACAACAATCATGAGTTTCCGAAAATAAGGACCAGCCTGTTGTACTAGCAAAGTCGTCAGCATTGGAATTAATAATCCTGCACCGAATCCTTGTATAATACGTGCAACAATTAACCAATTTAAATTTGGTGATAGTGATGCAATGATCGAACCGACCAGAAAAATGACTTGGGCCCAAAAATAAGCTAAACGGCCATCAAACCGATTTAATAACCAACCAGAAAAAGGAATCGCAATACCCATTGTGAGTAAATATGCACTTGCAATCCACTGAACGTGGGCTAAAGTGCTATGAAATGTTGTGACGAAGTGTGGAATAGCAATGTTTACCATTGTGCCATCAAGCATAGGTGCAAGGGAACCTAGCACAAGAATCCATGCCATTGTCATAAGATCTTGTGGGACTTTGTTTTGTTTTTTATCTAACATAGATAACTCCTTTTTTAAGTACATCGTGTACTTAAATTATGATACGTTGTGTATCTAAACTGGTCAACTTTTTTAAGGACCACAAGGTGCAATGCGTATCTTAAATATGTTAAACTAGAGTTATGACAGAAACTAGAAGACGCGGGGACAACCTCGAGACAACAATTTATAACGTGGCACTTAATATTTTAGAGCGTGATGGCTACGATAAAACGACTTTTGCGCAAATCGCGCGCGAAGCTAAAACAAGTCGTAGTGTTTTATATCGTCGCTGGGATACAGTATTTGAATTAGTGCATGATGCCATTACACAGCAAAACATGCAACATAATTGGGACACAGTTGTGATTGATACGGGGAGTTTACGTGGAGATTTAATTGCTATAGGTGAATTTTTTCAGTCTCATGGTTCACATATGAATGACGAATTTATTCACGCCGCTGCCACGGAATTCAGCTTAGGTTCACCAACTGCGCGACGCATTATGATGCAAGCTTATCGGTCGGATTTAGCCTTAGTAAACGGGTTGGTGAGTCATGCTATTCAACGAGATGAATTACAGCATACGCCAAGTGAACGTGTGAGGTTGTTGTTATTTGAAATTTTACGTTATCATGGCATTTTAATTCACGAATTAGTTTCACAAGATGTTGTTGCTATTGTTGATGAAATTATTTTACCAGCATTTTTTGCAGGTGGTCGTGATGTTAAGTGAGTACGTAATGATTGTGATGGCAAATGAGTTATGGTTAATGCAACAACACCTCTAATTTTTATTAACAATCAAACAAGTATGTGATTAGTTAGCGCTGTTTTATTCTTACGTGGCCTAACTTTTGGTGCTATCAAAGTACCATTTAGTTCTGAAATGTATAACGGTTTACCTCAAAAATATTTAGCAGAACCAGTAATTTCATATTTATTTTGACTAGACAACCATGAGTTTAAATTCATTTGAATATTTTGACATAAGAAAACCCGATAACTTTCTGAACAGATTTTTATGCTGTCCAAGTTATCGGGTTTTCTTCAATTTGATGATGTTTCTTTTTTGAGACTGCTCCACCTGGGATCGAACCAGGGACCATCACATTAACAGTGTGCTATTCTACCGCTGAACTATGGAGCAATGAGTTGTTTAAACAACTACTAAAGTATATCAAGATTAAAAATAAATGTCAACACTTATTTTTCAGAAAGATATTTTTTAATTTTATCAAGTGATTCTAACAATTGTTCCGTTGGAATGGTCAGCGGAGGCAATAAGCGTAAGGTGTTCTGACCAGCTGATAAGACAATGATTTGTTCATTTAATAAATCGGAAACGACTTCATTTACAGGAATAGTTAAAGCTATACCAGCCATCATACCAAGACCACGAACATCGGTTACGACATTTAAATGATTGAATTCAGCTAATTTTTGCCATAATATAGTGATTTTTGTCTGCAATTCAGGTAATAGGTTGTCCAAGACGTCAAGGGTCACGTTGGCTGACGCCATAACTAAGGGATTGCCACCAAATGTTGATCCATGTGTACCATAGGCCAATGCGGGGGCTAATACATTTTTGGCAAGCATTGCACCTACTGGGATACCGTTAGCTAACCCTTTAGCACTTGTGAAAATATCCGGTTCAAAATTGTAATGTTCAAAAGCGAATTTTGTGCCTGTACGACCCATACCAGTCTGAACTTCATCAATTAGAATGAGAATATTATTATCATGGGCTAATTTGACAAGTGCTTTAACAAATTCAGGTTCGGCAGGAATGACACCACCCTCACCTTGAACTAATTCCAGCATAATAGCAGCAATATCATCTGTTAGGAGTGTTTTGACACTATTAATATCATTAAATACTGCGTATTCAAAACCAGCAAGCATTGGTAGTCCGGCGTGAATACTATCTTGTCCAGTAGCAGCCATTGCGGCGTAAGTACGGCCATGGAATGAATTTGAAAATGAAATGATGGTCGATTTTCCAGTTGCTAAGCGTGCTAACTTGATAGCAGCTTCGTTGGATTCAGCGCCAGAATTGGCAAAGTAAGCAGTGTAGCTGTCACCGCCAAGCTTTTCTGCAACTTGCTCTTGTAAAGGATTCAGGTACAAATTAGGTACGTGCCATATTTTTTCTGCTTGTTTTGTTAGTGCAGCGACAACTTTAGGGTTATTAGCGCCGACATTATAGACGCCAATACCGCTTGATAAGTCGCTATAGGCCTGATTTTGATCATCAAACCAAGTAGCGTTTTTTGCTGATACAAATGTGACTGGTGCACGATGATAGTTTGGAAATAGAGGCATTTTTATTCTCCTTAAAAATTTCGTTACAGTGTGACAATTGTGCCGGGATGAGTCACGGTATTTGTGATATGAACATTATGCACACCACGTTGAACGGCATCAAGGGCACTATTTATTTTAGGAATCATACCACCAGTGATAATATTTGATGTTTGCAGCTCAAGTGCTTTTTCTGGTGTTAATTCTTGTAGAATGTTGCCACTGACTTTAACGCCGGAAACATCAGTTAATAAATAAAGTTCGTCAGCTTGTAGGTATTTGGCAATAGCAGTAGCTGCATGATCAGCGTTAACATTGAGCCACTGACCATCATTTGAGATAGCTAATGGCGCAATAATAGGGACTAGATGTTGTTGCCATATATTATGAATGAGTTGCGTATTGACTTGATGAATGGCGCCAACGTAGCCATAAACATCTTGATCCAAAACATGACCAGTTAATAATTGGTTACTACCGGCATTTAGACCAATAGCTGACACCGCATTTTGACGAAACGCTTCAATAAGTGCAGGTTGCACTTGTCCCAACAAAGCCATTTTAGTGATATTAATACCATTTTGTGTGGTGAAACGAATGCCATTAATTTTTTGAATTGGTTCGTTGAGTTGTGCCATCAAAGATGAGATATGGTTACCACCACCATGAACTATGACAATTTTGGCATGCTGTTTTTGCCAGTTTTTGATTGTTTCAAAAAAGGCGGGTGTGAGTTGAGTGGCAGCAGTACCGCCAATTTTAATAACTATTTTTTTGGTCATGTGTCATCCTCCTACATGGTAATCATGTTGTGTAAAGTGCATTGATTTTAACGTATTCATAAGTTAAATCAGATCCCCATGCTTGACCATGAGCTGCACCATTGTGTAAATTAATAGCAATAGCAATATTTTTTTGTTCTAATGATTGAGACATCATTTCCTGATTAAATTCAACCGGTGCGCCGGCTGTCATAACGGGTATATCGTTAAGTGCAATGTCGATTATATTTGGATTAATAGTCACATCACTGGCACCAATGGCCGCGATAATACGACCCCAGTTTGGATCTTTGCCAAACATCGCTGTCTTAACAAGAGATGAACCAACGACTTTTTTTGCTACCATACGTGCATCTAATTCGGAGTGACCGTTATTAACTGTCACGGATAATAATTTTGTGGCGCCTTCACCGTCACTAGCAATGTCAATGGCAAGTGCTGTTGTTACACTGTGCAACATGGTTTTAAAGTGATCGTAGTCCTCAGAGGCGGTTGTAATTGTTGCATTCCCAGCCAGTCCATTTGCTATAACGAGCACCATATCATTAGTGCTTGTGTCACCGTCAATCGTAATTTGATTAAAGCTGGTTTCAACGTCGTCAGATAAAGCCTGTTGTAGTAAATCAGATGTCACACTAACATCTGTTGTTATAAAGCCAAGCATAGTTGCCATATTTGGATGAATCATACCAGAACCTTTGGCAACGCCACTCATTGTGACAAGATGACCACCAATATTGCTTTGGATAGTAATTGACTTTTCCTGCGTGTCAGTTGTCATAATAGCGTGAGCAAAGCCGTTCGTGTCGCCATCAATGTTGAGTTGATGAATACCGGCAACAACTTTATCAATAGGCAAAATTTGGCCGATAATACCTGTGGAAGCAACACCAACTAAACTAGCGTCAATATTCAAAACTTTTGCAGTTGTTTCTTGCATGATTTTTGCGTGTTCGAGTCCAATGTCGCCAGTGACAGCATTAGCATTGCCGGAGTTCACGATAATAGCTTGTAATTCGCCATTTTTAATGGTGACTTTGTTGAGTTGAACTGGTGCTGCTTGTACTTGATTTGTTGTAAAGACACCCGCCACAGCAGCAGGTGTCTCACTGTAAATCCAACCAAGATCTTTTGATTTGTGTTTTAAACCAACATGTTGACCATCACCGTGAAATCCTAATGGTGCAGCAATGTCAGCAATATTAAGTTGATGGATTTTTTGCAGTAATTCTGTCATAATGTTTTCCTGTTCATGAAAGTTTCTGTTAAGCGTACTGAGCTATTAATTGTAAACCAGTTGTCTCATCTAGGTTAAAAAGATGATTCATATTCTGAATTGCTTGACCAGCGGCACCTTTGATCATATTATCAATGACACTGACAATTGTGAGATATTTTGTATTAGGGTTATAGGTTAATCCAATATCTGCAAAATTGGTACCAACGACCTGTTTAATATCTGGTAGTTGATCTTTAGGCATGACACGCACAAATGGTTTATTTTTATAAGTGTCTTCAAAAATTTTTTGTAGGGTATCAGCTGATAATTGCTTGGTTAATTTAACATAAGCACTAACAAAAATGCCACGATTGATGGGGAGTAATGATGTTGTGAATTGGATATGATCAATGTTTGATTGCCAGTGTTTTAATTGTTGTGTAATTTCTGGGATGTGCTGATGGTGGTTTGGCTTGTACATGCTAAAATTTTCGTTGACGTTGACAAAGTGACTTGATAAATTGAGCGATTTACCAGCACCTGAGAGGCCACTTTTAGCGTCAATAACGATGTTTTCTTGATCTAATAATTGCTGCTGCGCAAGGGGGGCTAAGGCTAATAATGTTGCTGTAGCGTAACAACCAGGGTTTGCAATATAGTGACTATCATTTTGGTAAAAATCAGCGAGGCTATAATTAGATTGATCTAATAAAGATTGCGGCGCAGGTGTCTTCTTGTACCAAACCTCATAGTCAGGGGCGTTAAGTCGAAAATCACCGGACAAATCAATTACCGGAAAATTAGCTTCAATAAATTGTTGTACCAAATCCTTTGACACACCACTAGAAGTGGCAAAAAAAACTAAATCAGTAGACTGCATAATATGCAAAGGATCAAAAGGGGTTGGCGCTATTTTATACATAGATTGCAGATGTGGGTAACTGACGCTAATATCTTCTGAATCGTTTGAGGTATTATGGATTGACACAACATGAACGGTAGGATGATTATGTAATAAGCGCAGCAATTCAAGACCGCCGTAACCGGTAACGCCGACAATTGCGACATTGATTATTTTTTTATTCATGTTGTGCCTCCTTGAGTAGTTAATGTTATAAATATAAACCTATATGTATTTAAATACAATTAGTATGCAATATTTACATGAATATAAATGCATTAATGCATAAAAAACCATTAAAATGATATCTTGCAAAACGAGGTAGGCAATACACAACTATTAAAAGGCACACTAGAAGGTGCGATGTTGCTCATCATTTCTCGTGAGGAGTTATATGGGTATGTTCTAAACCAAAGGCTACAGGAATCAGGATTTGACACAGTATCTGACGGCACAATCTATCCCGCGTTACAAAAATTACAACGCGAAGGATATATTGTCGGTGAAATGAGAAAATCACCCGAAGGACCAGCACGGAAATATTTTAAAATAACAGCTGATGGGAGAACACATTTGCAGTTGTTTATTGAAACATGGTCGCAATTAAAACAAAATATGGAGGGATTAATTGATGAGAATCAAAGACGTTATTGGGGAAAATAATGAGTTACAAAAGTAGCTGAACATGATTAATACTGCGTATTATGAACAAGTTGTTATTTATGGACGTATGCAAGGAGCGTTAAAGTCAGATCAGTTGGTGGAAACCATGTTATTAGATATTTTACGAGATATATTGGATGCACAGCGTAATGGCCATGATGCGAAAGTTATTTTTGGGGATGCACATGATTTGGTTGTTAATACCTTATTAGAAATACCTGATATGAATTTGTT